>Ga0214919_10000499_pt1 | contig 67057 bp, 53 predicted proteins | sample LL1503_MetaG_FD_177994 | JGI IMG/M metagenome (GOLD analysis project Ga0214919, IMG submission 177994) | Freshwater microbial communities from Lake Lanier, Atlanta, Georgia, United States - LL-1503 | ecosystem: Environmental > Aquatic > Freshwater > Lake | place: USA: Georgia | collected... | reverse complement strand
TCCAATGGAATACCAACTTTAATATTTCATTCAATAGCAATAAAGTATTATCTCTAGCGACTCCTTCTGATATCTTCAACGTAGGAGGTCCTAACTTTACGAACCCTACAAACATTATTCGTATTGGTGAGCCAGTAGGTTCATTCTGGGGATTGACTCGTTTGGGTATTTGGAGTGAAGCTGAGCGCGATAAAGCCGCTAAGTTTACATCATACCGTAATGGTTTAACAGTATTGCCGGGTGATATTAAATACAAAGATGTGAATGGTGATAATGCAATTACGGATGCTGACCGTTCCATCATTGGAAATGGTAGCCCTAAATTCTGGGGTGCATTTACAAATACATTCAAGTATAACAACTGGGATTTAACATTAGAACTTGCTTATTCTTACGGAAATGATGTAATGTTAATGAACTTACACCCATCAGAAGATCGTCAAGCCTTAGCGAATAGTTATACGTCTGTTTTGAACGCCTGGACTCCTAGCAATCAAAATACAATGATCGCTGAAATACGTGATACACGTGCGGGTTATGTGACTAACGTAGATACTTGGTGGATTAAGGATGGTTCATTCTTACGTGGAAGAAACTTATTATTAGGTTATACTTTCCCAAGTGATGTAGCTAGTAAACTTAAATTAAGCCGTCTACGTGTCTATGGAACTGCTCAAAACTTCTTCCTTTTAGTCAATGATAAGATAGTAGGTGACCCTGAAACTACACCAACAAATCAAGGTGGAGGTAACAGTGCATTCTCACAAGGTATGATTTGGCACAATTATCCAAAGCCAACAATTTACATGGTGGGTATACAAGTTGCATTTTAATTCTTAAGGATCATTTAAATTTAAAAATGTCATGAAAAAACAATTAATTTCCAAAATATATAAGATCGCCTTGATTGGCGTGATCGTATTTGGACAATCAGCTTGCTCAGATTTTTTAACTGAAAAAGCACCGTCCAATTTAACCCCTGAGAGTTTTTATACCATCCCGGATCATGCTGAGGCAGCTATTGCATCTGTTTATGCTGATTTGAGGTTTATTGGTAATGGAGCGGGTATTTTCTCGACCAACTGGCAATTATTAGAGGCTCTTACGGGAACTTCTACCACTGAGACTGCACAGAATTCAGATTTGAATAACCTTTATGGTTTAGTTCATGATGGATATACGATTCATTTGGTAAACTACTGGGGTGGATTATACAAGGTGATTGCGCAAGCAAACCAAGTATTAGATAAAGTTCCAGCGATTACACCGATGGATGCGAAACAAAAAAGTAAGATTTTAGGAGAAGCTCGTTTCTTACGTGCATCTGCATATTTTACTGCGGTTCGCTTATGGGGTGATGTGCCATTGATCACAAAACCACAATCAGCATCTTCTGCCGATTTTCTTCCAGCAAGAGCTCCTGTAGAATCAGTATACAAATTGATCGTAGACGATTTAATCGCTGCGGAAGCATCTGGATTAGATTGGATGGATACACGTGGTCGTGTGGGAACAGCTGCTGTAAAGGCTCAATTAGCTGAGGTATATTTAACCATGGCTGGGGGTTCTTTGAAAAAAGGAGCAAGTCATTATAAATTAGCCGCGGATAAAGCATTTGAGGTAATAACCTATGCAAATAGCAATCCTACCAGTATAAATTTGTTTTCAACATATTATGATGTTCATCGAGAATCAACTAAAAATAGATTGGAACATTTATTTATGATTCAATACAATACTTCTGTAGCTGGAAACCCAATGGGTAATTTCTTCCCTAACTTTAAGCCAGTAACATTCAATGGTCCTGGAGGAACAGGTTCTTCTGTGCCTACACCTTTCTTCTACCAATCCTATGAAGATGGAGATCTACGTACAAAAGATCAAGAAGGATATTTCTATACCAGCTATTTTACAAACGGTAACGGAGCTCCATTTAGCTTAGGTGCACCTTATGTATTCAAACATTTTAATCAAACAGCGAATGGATCGTCTGGAGTAGCTGGAACACGTAATGATAACTTGAACGTACCTCAAATCCGTTATGCGCAAGTTTTATTAACCTATGCAGAAGCTCAAAATGAAGTGGGTGGGCCTACTCAAGCGGCTTATGATGCGTTTAAAAGAATTCGTGATCGTGCTAAATTAAATACTCCTGCTTTAGGAACTTACTCACAAGCTACTTTTAGAAATGCGGTTTGGAAAGAACGATGGCATGAATTATGCTACGAGCAAATCACTTGGTTTGATATGGTTCGTTTGAGAAAAGCGTTTAATGAAAAGACTAAATCTTTCGAAGAATTTGTGGGTCATACAAACCTGAGCTCAAATCAAAAATTACAAGAGAAACATTTGTTACTCCCTTTACCTACTGCGGAACTATTAAACAATCCGAAGTTAGGAAAGCAAAACCCTGGATATTAATCTAAACCTATAATGAGTTTTGAAATCCCCTTTCATGAAAATGTAAAGGGGATTTTTTTTATCTTGTCGCTACGTTTTTTTTAATATTATTCCATGAGAAAAAATATACTAAGTCTTGTGTTTTTTATTTGTGCTATATCCACTCTAGCCCAATCCCCCTTTTCTGTCATATATACCTCAGGCCAAGAAGGACATAAAACATACCGCATTCCTGCCATTATCAAAAACCAACAAGGCCATTTGCTCGCTTTCGCCGAAGGTCGTGTGAATGGTTCAGGGGATTTTGGCGACATAAACATCGTGCTTAAAATTTCCCGGGACGAAGGTCGCAGCTGGTCAGCGCTTTCTACTCTAATTGATTATCAAGATTTACAGGCCGGAAATCCAACACCTATTTTAGACACCACCGACCCACGATTTCCCAAAGGCCGTATTTTTCTTTTTTACAATACGGGAAATAACCACGAAAACGAGATCAGAGAAGGAAAGGGTTTACGCGAGGTTTGGTACACGACATCCATCGACGGTGGTTTGACATGGTCTAAGCCAGTCAATATTACCAGCCAAGTACATCGACCGAATCAACCTTCTCTTAATCCTGCTTATATGTTTAAGGAGGATTGGCGGCATTATGCCAACGGCCCCGGCCACGGAATGCAATTTACCCAAGGTCCTCATGCAGGTCGAATGCTCATCGCGGCCAACCATTCTGAAGGTCCTCGCGGGGAACGAGGTTCCGATTACCGTGCCCATACTTTTTACACGGATGATCATGGAGATACCTTTCATTTAGGGGCCTCCATTTCCATTCCTGGAAGTAACGAATCTTCAGCTACCGAAATTTCTGGGGGTAAACTTCTCATGAATATTAGAAACCAACGAGGCGATGTACGCCAACGAATCATCGGCCTTAGCGACGATGGCAGTGCAACTTGGAAAGAAACCTATTTTGATCCACAATTGCCCGATCCTATTTGCCAAGGAAGTATCCTGCCCATCGCTCAAAAGAAAAAGGCTTTTACCTTAGCTTTTAGCAATGCGGCGGACACGAAAAATCGGGATAATTTAACCATTCGCATCAGTAAAGACGATGGCCGTACTTGGCCCATATCGATTCCGGTAGACAATGGTGCTTCCGCAGGAGAATCACCTAAAGACTTCACGGCCTATTCAGATTTAGTTTTAGTAGATTCAAAACACATCGGGATTATCTACGAACGAAAAGATTATTCCCAAATCGTTTTCAAAAAAATTAAGTGGAAATAATCGAATAATTTCGTAATCTTTACCTTAGCTATTTAACCTATTTACATGAAAAATACACGCAGAACCTTTATTAAACAGGCATCCTCAGGAGCCTTTGTATTAAGTTTAGGAGGAATGCTTCCCGCATTTTCAGCCAAAAGTTATCAAAATATTCTAGGGGCCAACGAGAAAATCAGAGTGGCCTGTATGGGAGTTAATAGCCGCGGCTTGGCCGTTGGCAAAAATTTTGCCCATCAAAAAAACTGCGAAGTCCTTCACGTTTGCGATGTAGATTCTCGCGCGGCTGATATTTGCATCGACGCTATAGGTAAAATTCAAACAGCTAAACCCAAAGCCACTCCCGATTTCAGGAATGCCTTAGAAGATAAAGATTTGGATGCGCTCATTGTGACGGCACCTGATCACTGGCATGCCCCCGCGGCTATGTTAGCCTGCGCAGCTGGCAAACACGTCTACTTAGAAAAGCCTTGTAGCCATAATCCTAATGAAGGAGAAATGCTTGTTAAGTCGGCTGAAAAACACAAGCGTGTTTTGCAAATGGGTAACCAGCGCCGCTCATGGCCTAATGTGGCCGGAGCTATTGCGGAGCTTCATGCCGGCGTTATAGGCAGACCTTATTTTGCGAAAACGTGGTATACGAACAACCGTGCTTCCATCGGAATAGGGAAGGAGACCGCAGTTCCTGAATGGCTTAACTATGATTTATGGCAAGGACCCGCGCCCAGAAAAGCATACAAGGATAATTTGATTCACTATAATTGGCATTGGTTTTGGCATTGGGGAACAGGTGAAGCATTGAATAATGGAACGCACATGATCGATTTAGCTCGTTGGGGTTTGAATGTGGAATACCCGACAAAAGTGAACTCTACCGGTGGTCGATATATGTATCAAGATGATTGGCAGACACCAGATACCCAAGTGATTAATCTGGAATTCGAGAATAAATCCATGATTTCATGGGAAGGTCGTAGTTGCAACGGAAAGTCCATTGAGGCCAATAGCGTAGGCATTATTTTCTATGCGGAACAAGGAAGCATGGTGATCGAAAGTGGCAACTCATATAAGATTTATGACCTTAAAAATAATTTGGTCAAAGAGGTGAAAAATAATTTTACCGTGGATGCGCGCAACTTATCTGATCCATCTCAAAATTTGGATGCTTTGCATATCCTTAATTTTTTCGACGGAATTCGTTTAGGAACAAAATTGAATTCAGACATTGTCTCTGGACATCAAAGTACACTGTTAGTTCAGTTAGGAAATATTTCCCAGCGAGTAGGCCGGTCTTTAGCTATCAATCCTACGAATGGCCATATTTTAAATGATAAGGCTGCAATGAAATTTTGGTCACGTGAATACGAAAAGGGTTGGGAACCCAAAATTTAACTCATGGCGCAATCAGCAGATTTACTGGAAAATCAAGAAAAGTTTTTGAGCAATCGATTATATTCATTGGATGCCTTACGCGGTTTTGACATGTTTTGGATCATTGGTGCGGAGGATATTGTTCATGGCCTAGCTAAGGTCACTCATTCGCCTTTTTGGGAAAGTTTTTCTGCTCAGCTCCGCCATCCCGAATGGAATGGATTCACGATGTATGACCTTATTTTTCCATTATTTATATTTTTAGCGGGAGTTTCTACCCCATTTTCAGTCGGGAAGGCATTAGATGAAGGAGTTTCTAAAAATGTCTTACTAAAACGAGTGGTCAAACGAGGAATCATCTTGTTTATTTTAGGTGTTATTTACAACAATGGGCTTACGCTCAGGCCATTAGCTGAGATTCGTTTTTCTTCCGTTTTAGGCCGAATCGGCATTGCGTATATGTTGGCGAATATCATTTACCTCTACGCCAAACAACGCTGGCTCATCATCTGGTTTTCTGCCCTTTTAATTGGGTACTATTTGATTTTAAAATTCATGGCGGCTCCCGGCTTTGCTCCTGGCGACTTGACGATTGAAGGCAATTTTGCTTCTTATGTAGATCGAATGGTTTTGCCTGGCAAATTAAGTATGGGGATACATGATACAGTCGGTTTTTTCAATAATATCCCTGCCATAGGAAATGCGCTAGCTGGAATTATGGTAGGTGTGTTTTTAAAACGGACGAATATCAGCGGAAAGGAAAAGGCCTTGTATTTATTTGCTACGGGTGTTATTTCTTTGGTGATAGCCCAAGTATGGAATTTGGATTTCCCGATCAACAAGAATTTATGGTCTAGTTCATTTGTCATGCAAACTGTGGGATGTAGCTTGTTGTTTTTTGCGCTATTCTATTATGTGATTGATGTTTTAGGCTACAAAAAATGGGCATTTGCATTTCAAGTCATTGGGGTTAATTCCATATTGATTTACCTTTCTGAAAAGTTTATTGAATGGGAATACACCGCCAAAAAATTATTTGACTGGGTATACCAATGGGCAGGAGATCCCACATTCATCATTTTTGTAGCCATCGCAATTTTATTGATCAAATGGCTTTCACTGAAATTTTTGTTTGATAAAAAAGTATTTTTACGCGTTTAAATTTTAATCATTTTGAAGGTACACATAAGTAATAATGCAAATGAATTAGGCATTTCGGCAGGTTTAAGAGCCGCTGAATTAATCAAAGAAACGATTAGCAAAAAGGGTTTTGCGAATATTATTTTAGCGACGGGGACGAGTCAGTTTGAAACCATTCGGCAATTGATTAGCGATCCTGAAATCCAATGGGACCAAGTTCAAATGTTTCATCTAGATGAGTATATTGGCTTATCCATTACGCATAAAGCTAGTTTTCGTCATTATTTAAATGAGCGCTTTATCTATTTAGTGCCAACGTTAAAAATGGGTCATTTGATCAACGGTGAGCTTGATCCTGATCAAGAATGTGCTCGACTAGCCGAATTGATTCTTCAACATCCAATTGACGTGGCTTTAGTTGGCATCGGCGAAAATGGCCATTTAGCTTTCAATGATCCTCCGGCTGATTTTGATACGGAAAAACCTTATATCGTAGTGGATTTAGATGAGGCTTGCAGAGCCCAACAAATGGGAGAGGGTTGGTTTGAAACGATGAATGATGTGCCTAAACAGGCGATTAGCATGTCGATTAAACAAATCATGAAATCTGTTCATATTGTGTGCTCGGTTCCTGATGAGCGAAAGGCTCAGGCGGTGACTGATTGTTTAACTGGTTCTGTGTCTAATCTATTTCCTGCTAGTATTTTGCAGAATCATGCCCATTGTGATCTGTATTTAGATGCTAGCTCTGCTTCGCTTTTACCAAAGAATTTTTAACGAATGTCAGACAGAATTAAAATCTTTAATGGCCAAATCATTCATCAGAATTGCATTCAATCAGGCGGCTGTCTTTTGATTGAAAACGGAAAGATTGTGGATGTTGCTGCCGGTGATGTCGAATTTCCGGATGCCGAATTAATTGACGCTCAGGGAAATTTCATTTCACCTGGATTTATTGACATTCATATTCATGGGGGAGGAGGTTCTGATTTTATGGATGGGACCGTAGATGGATTTTTACAAATTGCCCAAACACATGCCAAGCATGGCACCACCTCCATGTTGCCAACGACCTTAACTTGCGAAAAAGAAGACTTGATTCAAACGCTAGAAGCCTATCAAACTGCGTGTGAATCCAATAAGTCAGGAGCTGATTTTATTGGCATGCATTTGGAGGGACCTTATTTTGCGGTAAGCCAACGAGGGGCACAGGACCCGAAATTTATTCGAAATCCCGATCCAGCCGAATACAAAGAAATTCTTTCTTCTTTTAATTGTATAAAACGTTGGTCTGCGGCTCCCGAACTAAAAGGCGCGGTCGAATTCGGAAAATATGTAACCTCAAAAGGAGTTTTAGCTGCTATCGCGCATACGGATGCCATTTACGAGGAAGTGTTAGAGGCTTATCATGATGGAGGATTTACCTTAGCCACCCATTTTTATTCTGCTATGTCGGGGGTCACTCGGCGAAATGCTTTTCGATTTGCCGGAGTCATTGAATCAGCTTATTTATTGGATGATATGGATGTGGAAATTATAGCGGATGGCGTTCATTTACCCGCACCACTGTTGAAGTTGATTTACAAAATAAAAGGTCCAGACCGAATTGCCTTAATTACAGATGCGATGCGGGCTGCGGATATGCCGGAGGGTGATTCGGTTTTAGGTTCTTTCAAAAATGGCTTAAAGGTTATCGTGGAAGATGGCGTGGCCAAATTACCTGACCGAACTTCCTTTGCTGGGAGTGTCGCTACCGCAGACCGATTGGTTCGAACCATGTTGAATTTGGCTGAAGTTCCTTTAGTGGAAACGATCCAAATGATCACGGAAACGCCTGCTCGAATCATGGGAGTTTCAGATCGAAAAGGGTCTTTGGCCAAAGGAAAAGATGCAGATGTGGTGATATTTAATGATCTGATCGAAGTCCAAAGAACCTTCGTCAAAGGTCGGTCGGTTTACCAAAAAAATTAATCTAGTTCTTTAATTTTAATGTTTTTAAAGGCTACGTTGTGGCCATGATCTTGCAATAAAATATAGCCCTCTTTTCGTTTATCGTATCCCGTTATCGATTTGAATTTACTTTGTAAGAATCCATTTCTGAATTCATTTGAATTTCTGTTGACCGATACGATCATTTTGTTGTCTAACCAATGTTCAATTTGCTCACCCTTCACCACGATGCGTGAAGTATGCCATTGGCCAATTTTCACATCAGGTTTATTGGGTGGAACCATGTTGTAAAGGGCACCTGTTTTATGATCTTCAGGCAAGTGCTTGTCGTTATAGATAAAATCGGGATCGTCAATTAATTGATATTCATAACCGATCAATGAGCTTGAATTAGCTGGTTTTTGAGGAAGTTCTTCCACAAAGTACTTGACCCCTGAATTGCCTAATTTCCCTAATTTCCAATCAAAACTTAAATCAAAATTCTTGTATTTTTTCAGTGTGATAATATCGCCTCCATCGCCCGATTCTTTTCCGGAAGATAGTTGGCCCAATAGCTGCTGGTTTTTAATCACCCATCCATGGGAAGGGAATTGATTTTGGTAGGCACCACGCCAACCCGCATTTGATTTTCCATCAAATAAGAGCGTATAGCCGTTGGTTTTTTCGACGTAACTTAATTTATTGCTTTGGCATGAGCTAAACACCAAGCCTAGTAATAGAATGCTGATTATTTTTTCCATGATATTAATTGATGTGGGTGATTTTTACTCGGCCCCCTTTTTTCTTTTTGCTTTTATCTGCTGCTTCCATAAAGGCAAAAATTTCTAGGGTTTCTGCTTTATCTACAGGAGGAATACCCGTTTTAAAGAATTCAATAATTTTAACTAAAAGGGGGTCATATCCATTATAGGGACCCAAATGCATGATTCCCGTTTTCCCATAAGCAGTTCCGCCGTAATCTTGTTTTCCCGTTTTTATTCCTCTAAATGTCCCGATTCTCCCATCCGCCCAAACGCCCGTGCAAACTTCTTGGTCATCCGAAATCGTTCTTTGGACCGAAACACAACCCGTTCCCATCACGGTAAAAAGCATTTCAACCCCATGAATTCCGTACCAAAAAAGATCAGGATGTGTTTTTTCGAATTTCATCGGGCTATAGGTGTCGGCACCCACCAAGGCGCCAATTTTCCCCTGCCTTATTTCTTGCATCCCCGTGGAAAAACGTAAGGATGAAGCGGAGAATATGGGTACTTTGTATTTTTCAGCTTCATTGAAAATCGCTTTTGCATCGGCTAAAGATGCAGCAATTGGCTTGTCAATAAATGTCGTTTTACCCGCTTTAAATACTTCAATGGCTTGCTCTAAATGCAATCTCCCATCATTTGTTTCAAGCAAAACAAAATCTACTTTATTTAATAATTCTTGGATCGATCCCACAATTTCGACGCCTAGTTTTTTGACATCTTCGGTATATCCAGGAATTCGTTCTGTACTAGAAACGATATCCTTACTTCCATGGGGATAGGCTGCAACAATGCGGAATCCTTCATAAATCGGATTTTGAATATTCGCATTTAATGATTTTGTGAAGGCAACGCTATGAGAGGTATCGAGGCCAATGATCCCAATTCTTTTGCCCTCGCTCTTACCTGACATAAATTGAAGTTTAGAAAATGGCAGGCTTAATCCCGCTAAAGCTAGGGGTGCCATAAAATTCCTTCTTGTTATTTTTCCTTTCATCTTCATTTTTTAGTTAAGCGTCCATTGTCTGATTTTATGTCCTCTAATGGCATAAAAAATTAAATATATATAGCAGGGGATTAATACTGCATAGGCCAACCTTAAGTCATACAGATCCGCGAAATAGCCGTAAAAAAGGGGTAGGATTGCATTTCCACAAAGGCCCATGATTAAAATGGATGCACCTATTTTAGTGAATTTTCCTAAACCGTCTAGGGCTAGGGGCCAGATACCCGCCCAAATTAGTGAGTTGGCCAAACCTAATAAGACAACAAAACAAATGCTGATGTCAACTTTTAATCCTGCCAGTTCAATGTTGCCAGAGGTCATTAATATTCCAATAGCGAATAGCAAGCCAAGAATGGTACATGTTCGAAGCGCATTGACTTGGCTGATGAATTTTGGGATGCAAATAATCCCAATGATATATCCAAAAATAGTAGCAGCTAGCGTAAATGAAGGGAAAATTTTAGCTTCCATGAGTTGGATGTTCATCGACCCCGCGTAGCCAATAACTGTATCGATGGCAATTACTTGGGTACCTACATGTAGAAAAATAGCTATGGCCCCTAAAATCAAATGTGGAAATTGGAATATGCTCGTTTTCTGCGAATTAACTTGTGACGATGTGTCATTTTCTTGATCCGTATCGATCTCCGGTAAAGGAGAAAACCGAACGGCCAAGCCCAATAAAAACAATAAAACTCCGACACACAAATAAGGAACGATTACTCGTTGGATTAATTCATTCAGCGCCAAATTCCGGTCGGCCCCAGTCATGTGTTCCAAATTCTTAAACAGGTCACTATCTGTTGCCTTTAATATCACGGCGGCAAATGCCAACGGGGCTAAAATCCCTGCGCCTTTATTGCAGATTCCCATGATGCTGATTCTTTGGGCTGCACTTTCTTTGGGTCCTAAAAGGGTAATATATGGATTGGCGGCAGTTTGTAGGATGGCTAAACCCGTACCTAAAGTAAATAATCCTAAAAGAAAAATGGGATAAGCCCGGTTCATGGCCGCAGGAATAAAGATGAATGCCCCGATGGACATAATCCAAAATCCTAACATCATTCCTTTCTTAAATCCGATGGACTTCAGGACATAAGATGCAGGAACTGACATAATGAAATAGGAAATATAAAATGCGAATGTGACTAAATAGGCTTTGAAGTTGGTTAGCTCACAAGCGATTTTAAAGTAGGGGATTAATATGGAATTGGCCCAAGAAACAAAACCAAAAATGAAAAACATCATCCCGATGAGCATGATGGAAATTTGAGTATCTCTTCGGGTTAAAGAGCTTACTGATACTGGATTTTTCATTATTTTAAATAGGTTTTTTTTAGCAGGTTTAATTTAGATTGATTTTCTGAAAGAAGCAATTATTTTTAGCCAAGTCGGTTAAAATGATCATGTTTATGGACACGACAGTGTAGTTTTTTACCCTCTTTTCTTTTAGCTTTACTAAATTTTAAAATTTAGTAAAGCTTAAGAAAAGGATTATTATTTTTTAAAAAAGCAAACCTGTTAACTCATTGAAAAAATTGACGGTCCTATTTTATTGGAGTGAAGTTTTTTGTTATTACATAGGACTTAGCCTAAAGGTACTCATACGTAGATTTAGGTCTCCCCAAAAAGTCTTTTTGTGCATCGCCATGGACGGAGATTTAGGCGATATGGTTGCCTCGGAGCCTATATTGCCTCGATTGAATCAAAAATTTGGGAACACTCATATCACATGGATTGCTAGTAAAAAGCACTTTCCGCTTTTTGAAAACCATCCACTCGTCGACCTGCTAATTGATCAAAAGTATACCCTACTCAGTTATTTGCTTCAAAAATCGAATCCATTCCATCATTATTTTAATCTTCATTTAAGTGGATTTAGAATAGATAAAAAGACAGGTATTTCAATTTCAAATACTAAGGCAGATGCATTAGGCATCGATTTGTCGAATTACTATCATCAACATAATTTATTGGAAATCGCCTTAAAGCTTTGTGATTTAACTCCCAAAGATGCACAACCTCGAATATATCTGAATGACATACCCTATAATGTTCCCTTCGAAAAACCATATTGGGTCATTCATACTAAATCCAATGCAGGATTTCGGGACTGGACGGATGCAAAATGGTGTCATTTATTGACGAAAATAATCGAAACGTGGAAGGTTAACATCATTGAAATTGGCCATGTAAATCCATTACATTTTGCCCATGAAAATTTCATTAGTTTGGTCGGAAAAACGAGCCTTCCAGAAACGATGAAGATTATGAAAGGAGCCTCATTTTTTATTGGATTGGATTCAGGACCAACCCATTTGGCTAATGCGTTTATGTTGCCAGGCTTAATTTTAAATGGTAAATTTTTGAAATTTAAAACTTATATGTCATATTCGGGGATGTATAAAAATAGTCAAAAAGTCAAAGTGCTTTTTAACGAAAGCGGAATGGCTAAAGATTTGTCATTTGACGTAGTTTGGAAAGAACTTATTATATTAAACGATTCAAAAAGTAAATAATCGGCCAATAAAAATGGCTCACAATAACTAGACTTTGAAAAACAAATAAATAAACCTAAAATTATGAAAGTAACTAGACGAAGTTTTTTGGAAAAAAGTGCTCTTGCGGGTAGCTTTTACATTGTTCCTAGACATGTGTTAGGAAAGGGCTTTCGGGCTCCCAGCGATCAGTTGAATATTGCTGGGGTCGGTATCAATGGCAAGGGAATGTCGGACGTAAATAATGCCTATAATGAAGGCGTTAATAATATTACGGCTCTTTGTGACGTGGATTTGACTCGTGCAAAACCCTTATTTGAGAAGTTTGCTAAGGCGGGTCGTTATCAAGACTGGCGCGTGATGCTTGAAAAAGAAAAGGGCATCGATGCGGTGACCATTTCAACTCCTGATCATAACCATGCGGCTATTGCCATGGCTGCGATGCAATTAGGCAAACATGTATATGTTCAAAAGCCGATGGCGCATAATATTTTTGAGGTACGCACCATGACCGAAGCGGCTAGGAAATATAAAGTAGTTTCTCAAATGGGAAATCAAGGGGCTTCTAGTCCGGGGACCCAACAAGTCGTTAAATGGTTTGACGAAGGTTTAATTGGCAAAGTTCATACGGTCAATATCTGGACGAACCGTCCTATCTGGCCTCAGGGTATCCCTGTTCCTACTGGCAAGCATGAAAAACCAGCGGATATGGATTGGGATGTTTGGTTAGGACCTGCTTCATTAATCGATTATAATCCGGCTTACCATCCCTTTAAGTGGAGAGGTTGGTGGAATTTTGGTACAGGTGCTTTGGGTGATATGGGTTGCCACTTAATCGACGGGCCATTTAGAGCGCTTGGATTAGGTTATCCCACGGAAGTTGAGGCGAGCGTAGGTTCCGTATTTATCGCGGGAAACCAACCTGAATACATTCCAGAAGGATGCCCTCCATCTGCCGCAATCCAATTGAAATTTCCAGCGTCAAAGAAAAATAAATCAGCCGTTACGATGAATTGGACGGATGGTGGTATTCGTGGATTCCACCCAGATTTAATTCCTGCAGATGATTCGATAGGAACCGCTGATAATAGCAATGGGGTGATCATGATGGGTTCTAAGGGAGTTTTGGTCCATGCAACTTATGGGTTAGAACCTCGTATTTACTTGAATAATGGGACGAAAATAGATATGCCAAAACAAGAGCCAAATAACTTGAAAGAGTATGGCCATCAAGCGATGTGGGCGGAAGCTTGCAAAGCAGGATTTAACAGTGCTGCGCATCAAAGTTTAGCTTCTAAATTTGATTTTGCGGGTCCATTATCTGAAACGGTGTTGATGGGAAATTTAGCGATTCGTAGTTTCAACGTGCGCACGCCGATTCCAAATACAAATAGATTCACGTATCCTGGACGCAAGAAATTGCTTTGGGATGGTCAAAACATGAAGATTACTAATTTTGAAGATGCCAACCAGTTTGTTAAGCGCGAGTACCGTGCCGGTTGGAAATTATAATTTCAATGAAAAAAATTGTTTTTATTTTATTCATTTTGCCTTTGATTTCTTTGGGCCAACAAGCATCCATGAAGGGTGCTTGGGGCCTAGAGAACTCATTAGGGCAAACGGTGTTGTTAATGACAGACCAAGTTTTTAGTTTGACGGCTTATAACTTTAATGAAAAGAAATTCATTTCTTCCGAAGGAGGAACTTGGCGCTCGGATGGAAAAAATATCTGGTTGGCCTACGATTGGTCTTCCATGGATACTTCTAAAGTTGGCAAAGAAATTAAAGTTTCGGTCGATTTATCCTCAGGCCAATTAAATTTAGGATTATTCAATCAACCTTTGAATAAGCTAGACCAAGGGAAGCCTGGAGCTTTGCAAGGCGAATGGATTATCTCAGGTAATTATACCAATGATGTGGTTTCAAAAAGACCGAGCCCCTTTTATCCGCGTCGGACCATGAAGATTTTAACGGGAAATCACTTTCAGTGGATTGCTTTCAATGTAAAAACGAAGGAGTTTTTTGGAACTGGAGGGGGTACTTACACCACCACTGCCGAGGGTCAATATGCGGAATCGATTCAATTTTTCACCAAAGCTGTGACCAGTATCGGAAAGCGAGTGGAGTTTACTTACTCTTTTCAAGATGGAGATTGGCGCCATAAAGGGCAAAAATCAACCGGCGGACCTTTGGATGAATGCTGGACCCCGAGAAAATTTTATATTAAAAATTAATTAAATTCTGATCCAGTCACTAGGAATCAAATCACGGGTTTGAGCATTCATTTTTTGGTCGACAAACCACATTTGAGGAGCAATAACGATCTTTTCTGGATTTTGATTTAGCCAGGCGCCCCACCAACTAAACGTACTATTGGCTATTATTTGATGCTTGCAATGACTCATTAAAATCAAGTCTAAGTAATTGTGAGCATCATCATTTTGGCTCATGAATTCCACGGGGAATCGACTTTTAAAATTTTCTTTTGCCCATTCGATGTCATCAGAAAAAATAAACAATTCCAAATTAGGATGCTGAGCTGCAATCATTTCAATCGCTCTTTGATAATAGTCAAGGTCTAATCCTCCATGTATTTTATGGTGAATTTTTCCAACCATTTCGATGCCATGTGTTCTTCTGATGTGTAACGAGACAGATGCGACCTCCGACATTTTTTTTGAAATCAGCGCATTTTCATTTTGGAGAGGAGCTTTTAATTGGATGTCTTGTATGATTTCATCCCTCACATCGTTAAAATATTTTTCGCTTTGCCAATATCCATCTAGATAGGCATGCTTTTTTGTCGCTTCAATGGAATCGTCATATTCAAGATTTTTCTCTGTAATTAAATGCCAATGACTTCTTTTTAGCCCTAATAAATAGTTTTTAATTTTTCCTTGCCAATGCTTTTTTTCAATTTTCAAATTCTCTAAATCAATGGAAATTGGATCGTTTTTCAAAAGATTTTCCTGGACGTTAAATGGAGATAAATTGTAAATTCTTCCATAAGGATCATTTTTAAATCCAGACTCAATTTCTAAATATAATTTCTGATTTGTCTTTAGCGAAAGTTTTTTGCCAAAAGCATATTGGAATAATTGATTCCCTAAGCCGCCAAAAAGTTTAACTACAATCATACGTTTTGTCAAGAATAATATAAATTCAAAATTAGTTAAATAATTAAACTTGATTCAATTATTAATTTTTACGATTTTTTATTTAGCTTTAAAAGTTCAAATTCTAAACCTAATGAAAAAGAAAAAAATATTGGACTCCCGTCGGGAGTTTTTGAAATCAGCCTCCTTAGCCTCAGCCGGATTCATGATTGTTCCTCGCCACGTATTAGGCGGGAAAGGCTTTTTAGCACCTAGCGACAAATTAGTCGTAGCCGGTATCGGAGCGGGTGGAAAAGGTAAATCAGATTTAAAATACTTCTATGATAGTGGTAAAGCAGATATTGGTTATTTATGTGATGTAGATGATCGCATGGCTAAAGATTCAATCGCTGCTTATCCAAAAGCAAAATACTATAAAGATTGGCGTAAAATGATGGAAGTGGAATCGAAGAATTTCGACGCTGTTTCTGTTTCTACACCAGATCATAACCACGCAGTTCAAGCGATGGCTGCGATGCAATTGGGCAAGCACGTGTATGTGCAAAAACCAATGACTCACGATATTTTTGAGGCTCGTATGTTGACCCAAGCGGCTGCAAAATATAAAGTAGTGACTCAGATGGGTAACCAAGGTAGCTCTGGAGACGGGGTGCGCCAATTGGTTGAATGGTATGACGCAGACATTATTGGGGATGTTCATACGGTTCAAATTTGGACTAATAGACCTATTTGGCCACAAGGTATTCCTTGGCCTTCCACTAAGCCTGCAGTTCCTGCTGGTTTAGATTGGGATTTATGGTTAGGTACTGCACCTCAAAAAGATTATGTTGATAATTTGATTCCAGGCTCATGGCGTGGTTGGTGGGATTATGGTACAGGCGCTTTAGGTGATTTAGGTTGCCATTTAATGGAAGCTCCTTTCCGTGTCTTAGGTTTAAAATACGCATCTGACGTTCAAGCGAGTGTAAGTAGTGTATTTACAGCTTTTGGTAAAAGAGGTGTTTTCTTAGACTCTTGCCCTCCATCAAGTCATGCAACGTTGACTTTCCCTAAAACGGATCGTACAAAAGGACCTGTAACCATGCATTGGATGGATGGTGGAATTAAGCCAGAGCGTCCAGAAGAATTAGGGCCGGACGAAATGTTTGGTGATGGTAATTCGGGTATCTTGTTTATTGGTACTAAAGGAAAAATGATGGCTAGTGAATATGCAGCTAATCCTCGTCTATTGCCTTTATCTAGAAATCAAGAAGTTAAAGTGCCTCGCAAATTAGAGCGTGTTCCTGGCAGTGCTGATGGACACTACGCACAATGGGTGGAAGGTGCAATTGCTGGATACGGTAAAAAACAATTAAGTTCTCCATTTGATTTGGCAGGTCCTTTGACTGAGGCGATCTTAATGGCCAACTTAGCCATTCGTGTGGCTGATATGCCTTTCCCTCGTAAAACAGGAAACGGAATGCATTATCCAGGTTCAAACACAAAATTACTTTGGGATCAGCAAAATATGCGCGTGACCAACTTCGATGCGGCTAACCAATTTGTTAAGCGTCAATATCGTGCTGGTTGGGGTGAATTAACACTTTAATCACATCCTTCTTTTTAAAAAGACCCGTAGCAATGCGGGTCTTTTTTTTGCTCAAAATTTATTAATCTCATCAGATTTTAGGGATTTCCAATTACAGTGGAACTATAAACTTGTATTAAACAAGAATAAAGGTTAGCGCTGAAAGAAATTATTAGTCAACAATTTTTTCATTTAAACACGTGAAAATTAATATTTCTTTGTTGAGTTAAAATTTATCCTTAATTTAATATTTCGAAAACCTATTTACTTATAAAAATTATTCAAAATGTCCTCTAAAATAAAACTCGGACTGATCCTTATTGTAATCTCAGTTTTTACGATTAGTTTCTTTCAGCCACAAGCTCCTACCTTTTTATCAATTGATAAAAATACCAAGATCGCTTTAGTAGGCGGTAATTTAGGCTCTCGTATGATTAATTATGATCATTTTGAGACAGAATTACATCTTCGCTATCCTGAAAACAATTTGATGGTTCGTAACATGTGTGATGGGGGAGATACTCCAGGGTTCCGGCCACACTCAGCTAGATTTGCACCTTGGGCTTTTCCAGGTGCAGAAAAATTCCAAACGGAATTTGCTAATCCTTCACAAAGTGAAGGCCATATCGAAACGCATGACCAGTGGATGAGTCGTTTGAAAATGGATGTGGTAATCGGCTTTTTTGGATATAGCGAATCCTATGAGGGGAAAGCTAATATCGCAAATTATAAGGCTGAACTTGAGGCATTCATTAAGCATACGTTGGCGCAAAAATACAATGATGTTTCAGCGCCCCAATTGGCCATCGTGTCTCCTACGGCGTTTGAAGATTTAAGTGCAAAAATAGATTTACCAAATGGTACCGTGCAAAACGCAAACATAGCTTTATATGCTCAGGCGATGAAGGAAGTTTGTGAAAAGAATAATGTCTTGTTTATCAATGCTTTTGATGCATCTAAAAAATGGTACGCAGAATCTAAAGAAGATTTAACCATCGACGGGTTTCAATTGAACAATGCGGGGTACCAAAAATTAGCTTTATTATTGGCAGATCAAGTTTTTGGAAAGAAAAAACCTGTTATTGAATCTAAAAGAGCGGACGTATATGCGGCTGTGGCAGAGAAAAACTGGATGTGGCATACCGATTATAAAATTCCGAATGGGGTTCACGTATATGGTCGCCGTTATAACCCTTTTGGACCAGATAATTATCCTGCTGAAATTGAGAAAATTCGTCAAATGACGGATAACCGTGAGGCTGCGATCCAAGCTTCGATCAAAGGGATGAAGTATGATTTGGCCGCTGCAGATGCTAAGACACGTCCACTAGATCCTGTAAAAACCAATTTCAATCCGGATAAAAATGGTAGCTTGAAATATTTGTATGGTCAAGAGGCTTTAAATGAGCTTAAAGTGCCTGCAGGATATAAAATTGAGCTGTTTGCTTCAGAAGAAGAATTCCCCAATTTGGCAAAACCGGTTCAAATGACTTTCGATAATAAAGGACGTCTTTGGGTGGTTTGTATGCCTTCTTATCCACATTACAAGCCGGGTGATGCTAAACCAAATGATAAAATCATTATTCTAGAAGACACTAACAATGACGGAAAAGCGGATAAGGAAACCGTTTTCGCGGATGGTTTACACGTGCCTGTGGGGATGGAAATCACTGAGCATGGTGTTTTTGTTAGCCAAGGAACCAATTTGGTTTTATTGAAAGATACGAATGGCGATGATCATGCAGATACGAAAGAAGTTATTTTAAGTGGTTTTGATGACCATGATACACACCATGAAATTTCGGCCTTTGTGACAGACGAATCAGGTGCGATTTACATGGGAGAAGGCGTGTTTTTGCATACAAATGTGGAGACTCCATATGGAACAGTACGTGCAACGAATGGAGGTTTCATGCGCTATAATCCGACAAGACATCATTTGGAGCGTGTAGCTCAGTTATCTATTCCTAATCCTTGGGGAATTGCCTTTGATAAATGGGGTCAAAACTTTTTTGCTGAAACCTCAGGTCCCGATATGCGTTGGATGATGCCTGGGTCAACGAAAAACAGGTATGGTCAAACAGGGCATAAGTCATTTACCTTGATTGAGGATAAACATTTAGTTCGTCCTACTTCAGGTTTAGAATTTGTTTCAAGTCGTCATTTTCCGGATAATGTTCAAGGCGATTTTTTAATTAATAATACGATTGGGTTCTTAGGAATGAAGCAGCACCAATTGACAGATGATGGAACAGGATATAAATCCAAGCACCGCCAAGATTTAATTGTCAGTAGCGATCGTAATTTCAGACCTGTCGACATGGAATTTGCCCCTGATGGCTCACTTTATTTAATTGACTGGCATAATATTTTGATTGGTCACATGCAACATAATGCCCGTGATCCATTGCGCGACCATACACATGGTCGTGTGTATCGAGTAACGTATCCATCAAGACCTTTAGTGACGCCTGCCAAAGTATATGGCGCATCGATCGATCAGTTATTAGATAATTTAAAATTACCTGAATACAGAACTAGATACCGCGTGCGTAGGGAACTTCGTGGTCGTAAGGCGTCTGAAGTTTTGCCTAAAATTACGGCTTGGGTTGCTCGTCTAGACAAAAATGAAGCTGATTATGAGCATCATGTGTTAGAGGCTCTTTGGGTTTCTTGGGGTTTAAATAAGGTGGACCAAAAATTATTAAATCAATTGCTTCAGGCAAAGGATTATCATGTTCGTGCGGCAGCCGTTCGTGTTTTGCGCTATACAGGTCACCAAGTGAAGAATCAAGCGGCTTTATTAGCTAAGGCTGTGGAAGACGAGCATGGCCGAGTTCGAATGGAGGCTTTTGTAGCTGCATCTTGGTTACCTAAAGAAACAGCTTTGCCTATTTTAGCTTTAGCAAAAAATCATCCATTAGATGCTTGGATGGATAAACCGTACGAAATAGCCGTCGCTCACGCGAGTGGTGTCAATGTGGTTAGAAAGAAAGAAGCTCCTTTGGTTTCAACACTAAAAGGGAAAGATTTAGAATTGTTTACTGAGGGGCAAAAATGGTATGCCAAGGATGGATATTGCAATACTTGTCACCAGACCAATGGAAAAGGACTTCCTGCTTCAGGTTTTCCTCCGTTAGCTAATTCGATTTGGGTTACTGGAAACCAAGAGCGTTTGATCAAATTAGTGATCAAAGGAATTATGGGACCCTTGGAATTGAATGGCGTAAAATATGCGGGCCAAGTTCCAATGACTCCTTACGGTGGTTTAATGTCGGACAAGGATATCGCTGCAGTTCTTACCTATGTTCGAAATTCATTTGGCAATAAAGCCTCGGCAATTGATCCCGAAAAAGTAAAGGAGATACGTGCTAAAATAGAATATAAGCATGATCTATACAATGCCAATATGTTATTGTCTGAACACCCTATCGAAAAATAATCATGAAAAAAATCATTCAGATTAGCCTTACCGCTATTTTTATTTTGTCGGCTTTCATGCCTAGTTTTTCACGTGAACATGCCCCATTAAAAGCTAAAAAGAAGCCCTTAGTGGTTTTTGTTTGTGGGGATCATGAATATTCAGGCGAGTCGACACTTCCCTTATTAGCTGCTGTGTTAGAAAAGCAATATGGCTTCAGGACTAAGGTGTTAAAATCCTTTCCTGATCAAAATGCTGAGAAAGATATTCCAGGGTTAGAAGCATTAGCTGAGGCCGACTTGGCAGTATTTTTTCTTCGTTGGCGCCTACTTCCAGCCGACCAAGTTGCTCATATTGAAGCGTATCTAAAATCGGGTAAGCCTATTATGGGATTCAGAACCACGACTCACTCGTTTAATTATCCTAAAACAGATCCATTATTTCCTTATAATGGTTTTGCGGAAAGAGCATTTGGCGCGCCTCCAGGTTGGGGTGGGCCGGCTAAACACACGCATTATGGTCACAACGCAAGTACAGATGCTACCGTAATTCCTGAGAAAGCAAAACATCCCATTTTAACCGGGGTAAATCCTGAATTCCATGTTAGGTCTTGGTTATATAGAGTTTTGCCTGATTATCCAGTGAAAGGAACCGAATGGTTGATCATGGGAAAAGCGGTTAATGCGGATAAAACAGCTGAAATCCAACCGATCGCTTGGACTTGGGAAAATCAATACAAAGGAAAAGTGTTTTTTACCACGATGGGACATCCAGAAGATTTTTCAGTAGAGCCTTTTCAACGATTAGTTGTTAACGCGATACATTGGGAATTAGGTTTAAAAGTGCCTCAAAAATGGGCCGGAAAATTAGATATCAATGTTCCTTATAGGGGAATGGTTAATTCAAAATAATTTACAATGAAATACCCGATTGCAATGAATACACTGGTCTATGGACCAGACATGAATGAATCCATCATTCAACATTTAGCTTATATCAAAGAAGTAGGTTACGAAGGGGTCGAGATACCTATTTTTGTGACCGAACAAGACTATTGGAAACCATGGAAAGCCGAGTTGGACCGACTTGGATTAACGGTGTTTACAGTTACTTTTTTAGGAGCGGACATGAATACCATTTCATCAGATCCTGCGGTGCGTCAAAAAGGCATTGACTTTCTTAAGGAGGCCGTTGACATAACTGCATACTTAGGAGCATCTTACCTTTCTGGACCTTTTCATTCTGCCTTAGCTGTGTTTTCGGGTGCGGCACCGACCCAACAAGAATTAGATTGGTCGAAGGAAAGTATGTTGGCCGTCGCGGATCATGCCAAAGCAAAAAATGTAATTTTAGGATTAGAATACTTGAATCGATTTGAAAATTATGTGGTGAGTTCCGCAGACCAATTATACAGTTTGGTTAAAGCGATCAATCATCCTAATGTCAAAATTATGTTTGACACGTTTCATGCCCACATTGAAGAATTTAATACGGGTGAGGCTATGGTTCGTATTGCGGATGAAGTGGGACATATTCAATTGTCAGAAAGCACTCGGGCTACTTTAGGAGAGGGCCAAGTGCATTGGGATAATGTATTTGAACATCTTGAAAAAATGAATTACAAAGGTTGGTTGGTCGTAGAGGCTTTTACCCCTTTATTACCTGCCGCTTGTATCTGGCGTAAAAATTATACGACAGAAGCCGAATTAATCAAAAAAAGTTACCAACATATTCAAAAGCATTTAGCTGGAAAATAATATGAAAAACAATCGACGTGATTTTCTGAAAATGGGCGGCCTTACAGCCATAGGTTTAACCTCTTCACTTTCTCCTGCTGAGGCTGGAGATGCTGCACAAGCGCAGATAGACCAATTAATGAAAGATCCTAAACAGACTTTCAATATGTCGGGTTATGCCGCTCCCAAAATTGACACCGTTCGAATTGGTTTCATCGGTTTAGGAAATCGCGGGTCAGGAGCCATTACTAGGGTAAATCGAATTGCTAATGTTCAGACGGTTGCCATTTGCGATATACGTCCAGCCAAAGTAGCCAATGCGCTAAAGGCCTTGAAAAAAATGGATATCGAGCCCATCACGTATACCGAAAAGGAAGAGGCCTGGAAGGAAATGTGCCAAAGACCGGATATCGATTTAATTTACATCACGACTCCGTGGTATTTACATACACCCATGGCAGTTTACGCCATGCAACAAGGAAAGCATGTGGCCTGTGAAGTGCCTGCAGCAACGACTTTGGAGGAATGTTGGCAGTTAGTGGAGACATCAGAAAAAACGAAAAAGCATTGCATGATGCTTGAAAATTGTTGCTATGATTTCTTCGAGTTATTGACCCTCAATATGGCGCGTCAAGGATATTTCGGGGAATTGTTGCACGTGGAAGGAGCCTACATTCATGATTTGTTGAGTGCCAATTTCAAGCAAAATCAGTATTATGACAACTGGCGCTTAAAGGCCAATTTGAAAAATGGTAATTTATATCCTACGCATGGTTTAGGACCTATATGTCAATTGCTAAACGTGAATCGTGGGGATCAAATGGATTATTTGGTTTCGGTTCAATCGGACGATTTCTCAATGCATAAAATGGCCATTGAAATGGCTGAAAAAGATGCATATTATAAGCAGTTTATCGACAAGAAATTCCGTGGGAACATGAATACTACCACGATTAAAACCCATCATGGCAAAACGATGATCGTACAGCATGATGTGTCAAGTCCGCGTCCATATTCTCGTATTCACTTATTAAGTGGAACCAATGGGGTAGCTATGAAATATCCGGAGCCTCGAATTTCTGATCATCATCATGAATGGATTAAGCCCGAACAAATGGCTGAAATGGAGAAGAAATATGCGCCGCCGATCGTTGCCAAAATTGGTGAATTAGCCAAGCAAATTGGCGGACATGGTGGGATGGATTTTATGATGGATTGGCGCCTTATCGATTGCTTAAGAAATGGTCTTCCTTTAGATCAAGATGTATATGATGCAGCTGCATGGAGTTCAATTGTACCTTTGAGTGAGGTTTCGGTCAACAATAGATCACGGTCTATGAATGTACCCGATTTCACAAGGGGTTCATGGAAATCGAACGCACCTGTGGATATTAGTTTAAATCAGGGGGCCAATACAGGGGTGAGACCTTCTAAAGACTAGTTATTTCTTTTTCCAGAATTTCTTACCGCCTTTATTTCCACTGGAAGAGAAATTTCTTGGTTTTTCAGCCGATTTATAAGCCGCTGGGTCATAGGTAGGAGTTTCACCAAACTCCGCTGGGACCTCGGCTTTAATCACTGATTTTTCTAATAAAGTTTCGATCGTAGCAAATTTTCTTTGCTCAGTTGGGCTAATAAAAGTAAAAGCAGTTCCTTGGCTTTGGGCTCTTGCCGTTCGACCAATTCGATGTATATAGTCTTCTCCGTCATTAGGAACATCATAATTAATCACTAATTCTATTTCGTCTATATCGATGCCCCGACTTAATATGTCAGTCGCCACTAAAATGGTCAGGTTTTTGTTTCTAAAATCTTGCATGACTTTTTCTCGTTGGTCTTGCATCAAATCAGAATGTATTTCTTCTACTTTAAATTTAGAACGCTTTAGATCAGCTGTTAAGAGCTTGACATTTTGCTTTTTGGAGCAAAATATTATGACCCGGGTATAGTCTTTTAATTTTAATAGATATTTGATCAAAGGCGCTTTTTGAGCTTCATAAACCACAAAGGCATTTTGAACAATTTGTTCAGGGGGTTTTGAAACGGCAATATTGATTTCTACGGGATCCGTTAATAATTTTCTAGCCAATTCCCTCATTTTATGTGGCATCGTGGCTGAGAACAAAAGATTTTGTCTGGTAGGGGCGAGGAACGAAATGATTTTCATCAATTCATCTTGGAAGCCCATGTCGAGCATCCGGTCTGCTTCATCTAAAACTAAGTATTTGACCTCCTTTAAATTAACATATCCCATATTTAAATGGGCAATCATACGGCCAGGCGTACAAACAACAATATCACAGCCACTCGTTAAGGCCGTTTTTTCAGCGGTAAACGAATTTCCGTCGCCACCTCCATAAACAGCGATACAACTGACATTGGTAAAATACCCAAGGCCTTCCATGTTGTCGGCAATTTGAATGGCTAACTCACGTGTGGGAACAATGATCAACGCATTTATTTTGTTCTCATCATGTGGCTCTGTGATAATCTTATTGACAATCGGCAATAAAAATGCTGCGGTTTTTCCCGTACCCGTTTGAGCGGAGGCAATAATATCTTTGCCGGCTAAAATAGGTTGGATGACTTGTGATTGTACTGGAGTTGCGGTTTTGTACCCCATGGAGTCAATTCCCGCTAATAAACTGTCTGTTAGACCTAATTCTTTAAATGTCAAAATCCTTGATTTGTTAATGTATTGTATAAATTTAGAGAAATTTTATAGCTTTGAGGCATCTTGCCTTAAATATAAAATACTAAACCTAATAATCAATGGTAGGAATAAATTTCCGCAATGCACTTCGTGAGGGTAAAAATGTGTATGGGACTCAGATTTCATCTACTTCGCCTAAAATGTTTGATTCAGTCATTAGTCTAGGGCTCGATTTTGTATTTTTTTGCAATGAACATGTTCAATATAATCCTGAAACGCTAAGTTGGATGTGCCGTGCCTTCAAAGCCGCAGGTGTCAATCCTTTAGTCCGTATTTTAGAACCAAGTCCTTTTTTAGCCACGCAAGCGCTCGACGCAGGAGCCTCAGCTATTTTAGTTCCTTATGTTGAGGAAATTGAGGATGTGATGGCGTTGATAGGTGCGGTTAAATATAGGCCTTTGAAAGGCAGAAAACTGATGCGAATCTTACACGGGGAGGAAAAGCCATCGGAAGAATTAAAACAGTATTTGATTCAACATAATCGCAATAACACACTGATCTTAAACGTAGAAAGTCAAAAGGGGGTTGACTCCATGAATGAATTTACGAGCATTCAAACCTTAGATGGCCCAGGCGTCGACGGCCTAATTATTGGACCCCATGACTTGTCAACTTCGTTTGATATGCCTGAACAATATAGGTCAAAGGCGTTTTTGGATTTGAGTTGTGGCATCATTAAAAACGCAAGATCAAAAGGGATCGCTGTGGGCGGACATACGGGCTATCGTGACAGCTTAGAATTACAAGTAGAATGGGCCAAAGCCGGTGCTAACATTATTCTTCATTGTTCAGATGCCTATTTGTCGGCAAACCAATTAAACAACGATTTAAATCAAATCAAAAAATGTGTGGGTGATCAGCAACACCTTAATACAAGCACTGAAAGCATATAATTCAATCTCTCTCCAATTTATGAAAAATACATGTAGCTCTTTTTTACTTTTCTTCTTGGGCATGAGTTTGTTTGGCAGTGCTCAAGTCCTTGATTTTTCGAAAGTCAAAATTCATGTGTCCTCAGCGTTGAAATCGCCACATCGAGAAACTTATATTCGAGTACTACAGGAGGAAATAAAGGCGCGGACTGAATTGAATTTAGTTGTTCAGAGTCAATCAGATTTATCTCCGATGATTGCATTGGTACTCTCAACGGATCAAAATATAGATGGGGTGTCCGTACCCCAACTAGCAAAAAATGTGGCGGCATTTAAAAAAGACGGTTATTGCATTTCGGTCGATGCCAATTCAAAAAGGCCGATTCTATGGCTGATGGGTGGAGACGACCGAGGCGTTTTATTTGCAATAGGGGAATTTTTACGAAAAGCGGATTTGTCTAAAAATAAAATTTGGTTCGACAAAAGAAATGAAATAATATCGGCTCCATTGTATTCGATTCGTGGGCACCAATTGGGTTATCGGAACACAGCTAATTCATGGGATTCTTGGAATGAGAAACAATTTGAACAATACATTCGTGATTTAGCCTTATTTGGTTCGAATGCCATTGAAAATATTCCTTTTCAAGATGGCTCTCCAGGACCTCACATGAAAATCCCGAGGGAGGAAATGAATCTGAAGTTAAGTCAAATATGTTTGAATTATGGATTGGATTATTGGGTTTGGACGCCGGCTGACATTGATTTAGCCGATGAAGCTAGGTTTAAGCAGGAGGTGCAATTTCATGCTGATTTTTATAAAAAGTGTCCAAAATTAGACGGTGTCTTTTTTCCTGGGGGTGATCCAGGAAGCAACCATCCTAAGCATGTAATGCCATTCCTGAAATCCATTTCGGCCGAATTAAAAAAATACCATCCAGAGGCTGGCATGTGGATATCCTTGCAGGGATTTAGTGATGAAGAAGTCAATTATTTTTATGAATACCTTGAGAAAAATAAACCGGATTGGTTGACCGGCGTCGTCTCAGGACCTAGCAGCCCTGATATGGCCAATACTCGCTACAGATTGCCTAAACAATATAAGCACCGACATTATCCCGATTTAACGCATACGGTTCGCTGTCAATACCCAACGGAAAATTGGGATCAAGCTTTTGCTTTAACGGAAGGTCGTGAGGTTTCAAATCCTCAGCCAGCGTATTATGCCAAAATCCACAATCGTTTCGCGCCCTTAACCGATGGCTTTTTGTCCTATTCCGATGGGGTGCATGACGATGTAAATAAGGTTATTTGGAGCCAAATGTCTTGGGATCCGACCAAAGATGTACGTGATGTGATGGTTGAATATGCGCGATTGTTTTTTGGGCATGCCATTTCCGAGCAGGTAGCCGATGGAATCTTAGCTTTGGAGAGAAATTGGGTCGGCCCCGTGGAAGAAAATGGGGGAATCGAAACCAATTTGGCTTTTTGGAAAAATTTGGAAAACCAAAACCCAGGACTCAAATTAAACTGGCGTTGGCAACAATTAATCATGCGTGCTTATTATGACACCTATGTAAAGCGACGCAAATTATATGAGCAAAAATTGGAGCGTCAAGCCAATTTGGTGTTGGAAAAAGCCTCTGAAATGGGGGTGCTAAAATCCATGGAAACAGCATTAAATCTGGTTAATGAGGCGGATAAATCTCCCATAAGTCCGGAGGTACGCCAGAAGGTTGTGGACTATTGTGAGGCTTTATTTAAGTCGATCGGCATGCAAACATCTGTTCCTAAATATCAGGCCAGTGGCGCTGAAAGAGGAGCCATTTTAGATTTCCTAGATTATCCCTTGAATAACCGTTGGTGGTTAGCGGATGAATTTGAAAAAATCAAAAAAATGACCAATGAAAAGGATCAATTAGCACGTTTGGAAGTGATTGCCAAATGGGAAAATCCAGGTCCGGGTAGTTTTTATGATAATATTTCTGATTTGTCCAAAGGTCCCAGGGTTAAGACGAGAACCGAGGATGCAACGGATGTGCTTTGGGCAGATAATGGCTTGAGTAGGCTTCGACTTTCCTCTCAATTGTTTCAAAATTTTCCTCGTTTGGACTATGCTGATTTAGACCCTAAAGCCATGTATACCATTCGAATTTCAGGTTATGGAGAAGCTTTATTGCGCGTAGATGGTGTTCGTATAGCGCCAACGACATATAAAAAAGGATTAGAGGAATTTAAGGAGTTCCAATTGAGCCCTCAATATGTGAGTGATGGAAAAATTGAAGTAACGTTTGATGAACCGGAGGAATCACATTTAAATTGGCGTCAGCATTCCAAAGTTTTTGACATTTGGTTATTGAAAAAATAAATGCAATCAAGAATTCACATTTTATTTTTTGCAATCCTTTTATTGCCTTGTGCTCTTGTTCATGGCCAGCAGAAAAGTATATTGGGCGCCAATGATTTAGTCTTTTTAGAACAGATGGTCAAGGATGTGATGGAAGCATCTCGAATTTATCCGGGTCAAAAAATTTCGAAGGACTTTGGGCCGAACCAAACAAATGGCGTTTTGATCCGACCTGGAGGAAGAACATCTTATCCGGCTTTTTGGATTCGTGATTATGCGATGTCCATTGAGACCGGATATGTTTCCGAAAAGGAGCAAAAGCATATGTTGGAGTTAACGGCTAGCACCCAGTCTGATAGCCTGATACGAACTAAATGGGGTACTAGTATCCCTAAAGGTTCCATTGCCGATCACATTCGAATCGATGATGGAAATCCTATTTATTTTCCGGGAACTTATAGTGTTGAAAATCAAGGAGAAAAAAAATGGGGTATGCAACCGCCCTTTTGTGATCAGTTTTTTTTCATACAAATGGCCTATTTTTATGTTCAATCTTTTTCGAAAACGGCCCAATTAACAAACGAAATTAAAGGAGTTAAACTGATTGACCGATTAGAGCTGGCGTATCAAATGCCGCCTTCCCATCCTCAATCTAAATTGGTATATGTGGATGATAGCAATAGGGGAGTTGATTTTGGATTCCGGGATGCTATTTATATCACTGGAAAATTATGCTACGCCTCGCTTTTAAAATATCAGGCAGCTAGTCAATTGGCTTATTTGTATGGTAAAATGGGGAATAAATCGAAGACCTTACATTATCAGCAAGAGGCAAATATTTTAAATATATCGATCAATCGTACATTTATAGATGCTCGAGGCATGCTTCGTGCCAGTACGGGAATTAGTGCCCAAGCAGATGTTTGGGCCACATCTCTGGCTATTCATTTAGGCGTTTTAACGGGTCAATCTCGGTTAAAAGCGGCTCAATATTTAAGGGATGCTTATTTGAAAGGCGAACTTTCTCAAAAAGGAAATATTCGACATGTCATTAAATCGGATGACTTTAGTACCACATCTGCTTGGGAAAAAAGTGTCGTCCCCATTAATACCTATCAAAATGGGGCTTTTTGGGGGACGCCAGTGGGTTGGGTTTGTCAGGCCATCGCATATGTAGATGTACCATCCGCACAAAAATTAGCGAAAGAATTTATTCAAGAATTACGAGAGGGAGACTTTAGGAAAGGGGAGAGTTTTGGTTCACCTTGGGAATGTTTTAATGATAAATTAACACAAAATCCTGTGTATTTAACTTCAGTTGCCGTTCCATTGATTATATTTAAGAAAAAAAAATGATGAAAAATCAAGATCAAATCTCACGTAGACATTTTGTAAAAAATATTTCCTTTGCTTCTGCCTTTTTTATGGGCGGAGGGTTTCAGTCGCTTACTTCACAAGATGTGGATGCATTAAAGGACCAGGTTAAGATGCGATTTGCGGTTGCGTCGGATGCCCATTATGGCCAACCTGATACGCCTTATGAGGCGATGATGGATACGATTATTGAGAAAATTAATTTATTTCATGGTTCAAATCCCTTAGATTTTTGTGTCATGAATGGAGATATCGTCCATGATGAAAAATCCTTTTTGTCTCAAGCAAAAAAGAAAATAGATGGATTAAAAGTTCCTTATTTTGTGACCAGAGGAAATCATGATAAATGTTCTTCGGACTATTGGGAGCAAGTTTGGAACATGCCATTGAATCATCAAAAGGTCGTTAAAAATTCCTTGGTTTTGTTAGGCGATACGTCTAATGAGCAGGGAACCTACGTTTCTCCTGATTTGGCATGGTTGGAAGCCCAATTAGAAGCCAATAAAAAACGTAAAAATATATTTTTGTTTTTACACATTCCTCAAGCTAAGTGGACTAAGAATGGCATTGAAACCCCTGCTTTTTTTGAATTGATTAAAAAATATTCGAACATACGTGCCGTTTTTCATGGCCATGAGCATGATCAGGACGGGGTACAAATGATCGGTAAATTGCCCTTCTTATTTGACTCACACATAGGAGGTAGTTGGGGAACGCCGCATAAGGGTTTCCGTGTCGTAGAGCTTTTAAATAGTGGAACGGTTATAACGTACTTGATGGACCCAACTATTAAGAAAAATGAGCTAACTTATTCTATTTAAAATTTAATCACGTAATCGATGTATGGAATTCCCATGAAGGAGCTGCTGGCTCCCATCGGGGTTAACATGCCAAAGTCGAAGGAGCTTTTTTCCAACATGATTCTTACTCCTCCTGACAGGATACCGTTGTAATTGCTTTTGACGCCATTGGCTTTCATTTGATTATCGTAAGTATATTCATTGACCGCGAAAAACCAGTTTTCGCTGACCAACATGCACCTTCGGGAAATTCGGGTCATACCTGAAAAGGTGAACATGGGTTTATTGGCAAAACTCCATGAAGTCTTGCTCGTATTTGTCACTGCGTCATACGAGTCGCCTTTTGTGGCGCCCCATCCGACATTTAAAGTCACATTGTTTTCATTCGAGCCTAATGTTAATGATCCATATCCTACGCCGATGCCCAAATTCAAGTTGCTAATGAGGGAACTCGCCAATAAAATTCCACCGCCCACATGAACATTTTCACTTATTTTTTTTCCGAATTTAGGAGTGATGTAAAATAAGAATGGAACAACCACACCGCCGCCAATTGAAAATTCGTCACTAAGGCCAATTTGCATGCTGTTGGATAATAGGTAAGCGTTTTGGAAATATTTCTCCCCTTTTTTAAGCGGTATGGCTGAAGGGCCAAAGAAATAACGCGTTGGGTGTGGGTTAGGAAAAAGATATTGCCCATTTTTGATTTGACTTTCCTCGATGATTTTTATCGATTTAATAGCTGATTTAGCAAGGGTAATCTGACCTAAGTTTTGGGTTAAAATACTTAGGGTCGATTCTGTTTTTGAGGCTAATTTACCTAAAATGGTTTTTCCATCATTTAAAATTAGTTCTACATAGAGTTCACCTTTTAGTTCAGAAACTTTTAGGATATTCGATTTTTGTAGGTTGATTTCTCCCAAAGTGAAGTCTCGAAACAAAATAGACGATTCATTTTCGCTGATTTTATTTCCAGTTAAAATAAACTGGTCTTTCAGAATGATGGAAAAATTTTGTTGGTTTGAGCCCTGAATAGTTCTGTTTGCTGTATTTTGGCCGTACACGAATGAGCTAAGCGCAAGACATACAATTAAAAAAATCGATTTCATGGCCTTTTGTTTTGTGATTAAAGGTACAATTTATTTTATATTTGAAGCTTATATCCCAAAATATGAAAAATATATTCTTGAGGCCATTTCGTTACCTGAGTCCTTTTTTTATTTTTATATTGGCCATCATTGGTTTCAAGTCTGTTGGTATATTTTGTTGGATCGTGCTGATTTACATTTTTTTCATGATCCCCATCTTAGAGTTGATCATGAAACCCGTCGACGAAAATGTGGGGGAAGAGGTGGAGAATCAAATCAGAAACGACAAATTTTATGATTGGATTTTGTATGTGGTTGTGCTTTTGCAATATGGCTGCCTATATCTTTTTCTTTCAAATATATCACAAAGTTCAGGATTTGATTTGATGGGCCAAATAATTTCCATGGGCATTTTATGTGGGACTTTTGGGATTAATGTCGGTCATGAATTAGGGCATAGAAAATCTGTTTTTGATCAGTTTTTAGCTAAATTATTGTTGCTAACAAGTTTATATACACATTTTTTTATTGAGCATAACAAGGGACATCATGCGCATGTGGCCACGGACGAGGATCCTAGTTCTGCTATTTTAGGTCAGTCGATTTATTCTTTTTGGCCACAAACGGTTTTTGGAACTTATTTTAAAGCTTGGAAAATAAATCTAGCCGAGTTGAAAAAGAAGGGTTCAGGTTTTTTTAGTTTTCAAAATGAGATGCTGTTATTTACCTTCGCCCAACTGATTTTGATCGGGATTATTGGAATTAATTTTGGTTTATATACACTTTGTTTTTTCTTGATTTCAGCTACTATAGGAGCTTTGTTGTTAGAAACAGTTAACTACATTGAGCATTACGGATTAGTTCGTAAACGTAATCCCAGCGGAAATTTCGAACGAGTTTTACCCAAGCATTCATGGAATAGCAATCACCTTTTGGGGCGCTTAATGCTTTTTGAATTGAGTCGGCATAGTGACCATCATTATTTAGCCTCTCGGAAATACCAAGTTCTTCGCCATCATGAGGATGCACCCCAAATGCCCACGGGATATCCTGGGATGATTGTTTTAGCTTTATTTCCGCCTATTTGGTTTCGAGTAATGAATCGCCAATTGAAAAAATATGAGTCTATTATTTCTGCTTAGACATATCCAATAGTTCGATATTTTTAAAGTCGATTTCTTGGCCTTCACTTTGTAAGGCTATAAAACCACTTTTTAATAATTGACCATCAATTTTGAATGCAGGGTTGAAACGATTAGCTACCCCGCCACCCATTTGAGGCTTAGTATATTCTAGCACATTTTCCCCATTGATGATATGTGTGACGAGTGAATCCCCTCGAACGATCAGTTCTGCATGAACCCACTGATCGCCATCATAGGTTTTTGAAGATGAATTAATGCAATGCCTAGGATCCACTCGGCCATTATATACGACATCAGTACCTGGAGAACACATGTTACCGGTAGGCCTTGGTTTTCCATCGGCTAGCATGCTTAGAAATTGCATTTCAATGGATATGGGCCAATCCTGCTCTTTAAGAATAGTTTTAGGATCTTGTGAGTGGAACATGAGGCCAGAATTTCTTTCTGTATAGGAAGGAGCATCTTTGCGCCAGATGCCTGTAAATCGGTAATCTAATTTTAATTTATAATACGAATAAGGCGTATTGTAGAATAAATGTCCGTATCGCTCATTGAACTTGTCATATTGATCATAACGTACTTTTATGATGCCATCTTCTACTCTAAATGTATTTCCAAAATTGTCCCCCACTTCATGGTGATGAATTTTAACCGTCCAGTTTTTTATGTTCTTGCCATTAAAAAGCTTAATCCATTTTTCTCTTTTGGGAGCGGAAAAGGATTGTAATGAAATGAATAGCAAGCAAAATAATGTTGCATTTTTCATAGGTTTATTTGGTTTAGAAGCTTCTTACGGCCATTATATTGCATTTGAAATCTTTGAAATAACTAGATTGCATTCCCGTATTTAAATTGTGCGTCCATGCATTTCCTTTGTCTATTTCTGTGGATGTCCAGTACCATGTCGATTTAAATATTCCTGCATTACCCAATTTTTTGAAATTTAATTTAGGATGGATAAGGTCAAATTCTTCTTTCGTCGGTAGACGCCAATCATCAAATCCATTTGCATTTAAGTCGTCACATTTTTTCTTGGCTTCCTCGAAATCCCCTTTGCCAACAAGCTCCACCGTGGCGATAAGACCATGTCCATTTTTTTCATAAATCAAGTATCCACCTAATTTGATGGGCGGAGTTTTTTTTATGATATCCTGTCCAAACATGCTTGTAGCTCCTAACATTAAAGTGGCACAAATAATAAAATGGATGGTATTTTTAATGATTGATTGAACGGCCATATCTTGGTTTATTTATTAATTTTCAAATTTATGGAAATTTGTGGCATTAATTAAAAATTAAATTCTGAAATAACCGTTTAATATCCGATTATAAATTGAAAATTATGTCGTATTATTGTGTTAATCCTTATTTTTTTATTGGCTTTAATGAGAAATAGTATTCCGTTTTTTAGATTAATCATATTTATATTTTTTATTACTTGTGGATCAGTTTTTGGTCAGCAAACTCAAAGTTCTACCGATCATTTAATTCATTATCGGCAAGGTAAATCCTTTTTTGAAGCTAGAAATTATTTGGCGGCCCAAGAGGCATTTAGGACCTATCTATATGGTTTGACAGAAACGAATGCCGAAATGCTGAGTGAACAAATATCAGCTGAATACTTATTGTGCATGTGTTCGATTTATTCCATGCGTCCTGAGGCTGAGGTGTTAGCCAATCGCTTTGTCGAAAGTTATCCTAAAAATCCATATTCTGCAGATTTGGTTCGTGATTTAGGGATCTATTTTTATGAGGCGGGGGATTGGAAGCGAGCCATTAAATATTTGTCTAAAGGTTCATTGACCAACATAGAATTTAAATTTAAGCTGGCGGTTGCTTATTACCAAATAGGCCAAAAAGATGAGGCGCATGGTATATTTAACCAAATTAAAGGCGAACCAGAGGAAGAATATTCTCAACCTGCTGCTTATTTTTCGGGTCTAATAAATTTCAATAGCAAGCATTATGATTTGGCCATTGAGGACTTTAAATTTATTGAAGGGGAATCAATTTATGGGTTGGAAGCCCCTAGGTGGATTACAAGTGCCTTGCTGAAACAAGAGAAGTTTACCGAACTTTTGGCTTATGCAAGCCCACTTTTGAAAAATCCAAATTCTAAAATCAAGCTTGATGATATTGGTTTGATGGTGGGTAATTTAAGGTTTCAACGAGAAGATTTCCAAGAGGCTTATCAGGTATACCAACAATTATTCACGAGATACCCTGAGAGAATTACACGATTATTGACTTTTAAAAAAGCATTTTCATTATTTAAAATCAAGAATTTTAAAGAAGCAAAAACGGAGTTTGAGAAAATTGCTTTTGTTAAGGATTCATTGGGCCAACATGTCGAATATAATAAGGGCTTAGTTTTGGAAGCCTTAGATCAAAAAGAGGCTGCACTCAAATCATTTGACTTAGTTAAATCGGTCAACTTTGACCCTCTTATAACTCAAGATGCCTATCTTAAGAAAATTGGTATTTTAAATGATCAAAAGAAATTTACCGTTGCATTAACTGAAATTGATGAGTGCAACAAACGTTTCCCCAAAGGTAAAAACCTGAATGATTTATTGAAGTTGAGAATTTTTACGGTGAGCAATTGGGGTAACTTAGGGGCGATTGAGGCTTATCTTAAGCAAGCGAAAGGGCAGAATGCAGATGTTCAAGCTATTTATCAATCCTTGTTGTATGATAAGGCTAATCGAGCATATAAATCAAATGATTTGAATGAAGCCTTAACTGATTTTAAAAAATCGCTTAATTATCCAGTAAATTCTGAAATAGCTTCTTATGCCAAATATGGACAAGGAGAAATTTTAGCGAAGACTAATCGAAATCCTGAGGCTGTCAAAGTTTATATGAATTTGCTTTCAGATATTTCTTCAAATGCGGATTTGGATGGACTTAAGCAACGAGTTCGGTTAAGTTTAGCGCAGTCTTTTACCTATATGTCGATGTATGAAAAAGCCCAACAATATTTCGTGGAGTACGAAGCTAACATCAAAGATTTAACTGCCAAATACAATACCTATTTAAATCTGGCTGAGGTGTCTGTGGCCGCGGGTAAATTAACTGAAGGAATTAAATATTTTGACTTAGCCAGCTCGATTTCAGCAGAAAACAAATTTGAAATCGTTACGCGCAAGGCTTCCATTTTGTATGACCTAAGAAAATACAAAGAGGCTTCTTTAGAATATGAAAAGCTATTGAAATTGGGTAAAACAGGTGAAATAGCAGATTTTAATACATATCGCTATTATGATTGTCTTTTCAGATTGCAAACAAATGAGGCCTATGCTAAAGTCATTAAAGGGCTGTATGAGTTAGTTAATCGACCAAATTTGGAACAGGCTCTTTTAATAAAATCATTGATGGTGAAGGGGCAATCCTATGAAAATACCGGTCAGTTTTTTGCGGCGGCTGATGATTATAGGCGAATAGTGACTGAATTTCCTAAAGATCCAGCGGCCAAAGATGCGATTGTAGGCCTGCGGGAAATGTTAAACAGAACAAATCGTTCGTTGGAGTTCATTGCTATTTCTGAAAAATTTGAATTGGCTAATCCAGAAGATGAAGAAAATGCGGATCGAAGTTTTGAAAATGTTCGTATGAGTTTTAATTCAAAACGGTACAAAGAAGTAACCCTTTTAGGGCAAAAGTTTTTAACAAAATATCCGAAATTTGAAAGCGTCATTCAGGCTAATTTTTATTTGGCCGAATCTCATTTTCAATTAAAAAACTATGCACAGTCGACGGATCTTTATAAAAAAGTGCTAAAGAGTTCGGTTGATTCGCTTCATTCAATATCAAGTTCAGGCATCATGAAAGGATATTTAAAAATGGGTTATTTGGACTCTGCAGCAAATCATTTTAGCCAATTGCTAACAAAAGATTCGCTTGTTTTGTCGGCCTATACTGAGGAGATTGCCAAAGGATACGAACTGAAAGGGGATAAACAGAAAGAATCCCAATGGTTAGTTGAGACGACAAAATTTGACTCATTTTCAAAAGGAGCACTGGCTTCCTTGCGCCTTGCAACCATGTTGTCGAATGATTCCAAATATAAAGAATCGAATGATCATATTAGGTTAAATTTTGTGGATAAGGCTGGTCGCTATTATGATGCGGAAGCCTCGGTGGTAGGGAAAGCCTTTTTATTATTGGCAGATAATTTTGCCAATTTGAAAAACATCCCACAAAGCAAAGCGATCTTATCTAGTTTGATTGAAAGTTCAAGCGATGCAGAGATTAAAAAGCAGGCCAAAGTTAAATTACAAGCATTAAAATAAGGATGTTAAACATGATAATACAGGTGTATAAAGGTAATGGGATTCTTCTGAGGCATTTTTTGTGTCTTGTTGGCTTGCTTGCTAGCACTTCCTTATGGGCACAGAAAGGAACGATTGACCGAAGTGTCATTACTACTTTTGGAGGGGCGAAAAAATCAATTGACTTAAAGGTTTCAGATCGAAAATATGATGAATTACCTTCCTTTAAAATAGAGTCTCCATCCGTTGTTTTAAAAATGGAATCAAGGGATTGGCCTTTGGATTCCTTACCTAAATTCACTGAACCTGAGGCTTTAAAGTTACAAGTTAATGGTTCGAAATTGGCTATCATTACGGTTAAAAATACGAATATCGCCAAATTTGGGATTGGGAATTACGGACGCACTATGTTTAATTTTAATACGGGTTATGCTCCTAGAGAGAATAAGTTTTTAGGATTGTATGTCAATCATGATGCCAATCAAACGGGCTCTGTTTTAAATGAATTTTCAGGAAGAAGTGAAAATGAAGTTCGCTTTTCTAGTCGGAGTTTTGGGAAGAAAGTTTTTTGGGATAGTCGGGTTTCTTATAAAGAAAATACTACGGCTTTTTATGGCATGCAAGAAATTCCCAAGTATTATACGATTCGTGATATAGAAATTGTTAATAATCGTTTTCTAGTTTCAGGTAATTTTAGTAATTCAGACAAGGAAGGTAAATCGGATTATTCGGGAACTTCTTCCTTTCATTTTTTCTCAAATCAACGAAATGAATCAGAATGGGTTTCTCAATCCAAATTTCAATATTCAACGGATTTTAGTCCTAATTTGATTGGACAAATCGATGCCGATTTAATCTTGTCAGATCTTAAGCAGGGGACAAGTCTAAGTAGACAATTTTATCGATTAAAGCCTAAAATCCAATTTTCTGGTGCTCGAATTGCTTTGCAAGTAGGTTTAAATATTATTAATTCGAGTGATGGGATAGCTACTAAATCACAAGGGAGTGTATTTCCACAAATATCGATTGATTATGCGCCTTCTGATATTTTTCATTTATTTGGTGGGGTAGGTGGAGATGTGCAGTTTAATTCATTGTCCAATTTTACAGCTGAATTGCCTTGGCTTGGAGCCAAAACGCTGGTTAAAAATACAAGCCAAGTTGGAAATGTGTATGGTGGAATCAAAGGAACTACTGAAAAATATGTAGATTTTGAACTTAAGTATGCCTATTCGGAATATGCTGACCTTCCGTTTTTTGTCAATTCAACGACTCAAAATGGTGCTTTTGAATTAATTTACGTTGGGGATGAAAAGAAGGTTAGCGTAGTCAATTTAACTGGCCACTTTAATTTTAAAATGGCTGAAGGTATTACCACTGGGATAAAATTTGACGCGGCAACTTACGACAACTTAATCATTGAAAAGCCTTTTCATAGGCCTAATTTGGTGGCTTCCTGGACCAATTCCATTCGATTATCCAATAAACTTTTATTTTCACCCGATGTATACATCATTAAAGGCTTATATGCTCGTGATCTAAAAACCCAAAAGGCTGTAGCATTAGAGGACATCATGGACCTAAACATTAAATTGCATTATCAGCTTAACCCAAATACAAGTTTTCATATTCAAGGAAATAATTTAACGGGCAAAGCGTATCAACGCTATATGAATTATGCGGTCCAAGGACTTAATTTCAATGCCGGGTTTGGTTACTCATTTTAATCATTGATTTTTGTCAGGTATTTCGTTTCGCAGGCCTAGATCTTTTTCTTTTGATTATTTTTGTTTTTAAACCATTCAAATATGTTTCAAAGGTCATTATTTCTAATTTTTATTTTATCCTCTATTGCCTGCTCTCAGGAAAAAAAGAAAATTCAAACATTTGGTATTTTAAATGAAGTGCTTGATTGCCAAACTTTGGATGGTTTAAAATTGAAATATGGACCAAAAAATGTTGTCGATGACACCTCTTGGGTGATAGGTGATGATACCTTGAGAGGCAGCATTATTTTCCCCAATTCCTCAAAACAAGCGTTTGTTTATTTACATGATACCAACATCGTTGATGTGACGATTAAAGGAGAAAGCGCTGATTGGAAAACAAATTCAGGCCTTTATTTAGGCATGACTTTGACTGAAGTTCAAACGATAAACGCTAAAAACTTTACCCTTTCAGGATTTAATTGGTCCCATGGTGGCTCGGTGGTTAGTTGGGAAGGTGGAAAATTAACCGGTGACTCCACCCTGAGCCATTTGGCCGCATTTTCTAATGTTTCGAATGAACACTCAGGCATTTCTGATGAAGCTTATAAAATGATATCTGGGGAAGTCGAGTTCGACGTGAGGCATCCTGATATTCAAAAATTAAATCCAAAGCTAGATTTGATTTCCATTGTCATTCCTCAAATTCCTTCAAAATCTGAAGGAAAGGAAATAGGAAGTCGTATTCGGAAAAGCCAAGTTCCTAATTAAGGATTGACAGAGTTGATAACCTTTCCTTGTACATATGATTTTAATGTATTTTCTAAGGAAGTAACAATCCTTTTTCTTGCTTCCAAGCTAATCCAAGCAATGTGAGGAGTAATTATGGCATTTGGAATTCCGATGAGCGGATGGCCAACGGCCGGTGGCTCTACCTCTAACACATCTAAAAGTGCAGCACTAATTTGGCCTGAAATTAAAGCTGCTTGTAGATCTATGGAATGAATTAAACCTCCCCTAGATGTGTTGACTAAAATAGAACTGCTTTTCATACGGGAAAGAAATTCGCTATTAATCATTTTGTCCGTCTTGGGAGTGAGTGGGCAGTGCAAACTAATTACATCGGATGTAGATGCTAATTCATTTATGCCGACAAACTTCCGATTGGCTAGATGTAAATCTTTGGTATGATGATAAATCACTTGCATACCTAAACTCTCAGCCATTTTGGCAAATGCTTGGCCTATGTTGCCCATGCCTATAATCCCCAAAATTTTTCCATGCCACTCCCGAATAGGACTTAGATTGTAGGACCAATCTTGGTTGGTGCTCCATTCGCCTCTTTTGACCGATTTTTCATGCAACTCAATCTGATTACTATAATTCAGCAACATCGCTAAGGCATGTTGGGCTACCGAAAATGTCCCATAATTTGGAACATTAGAGACTTGAATTCCTTTTTCTTTACATGCCTGAACATCTACAATGTTAAATCCAGTGGCTGAAACTAAAATCAGTTTAAGTTTTGGGAATAAAGCTAAATCTTCGGCGCCAATAGGACATTTATTGGTTATAATTACTTCGATGGAATGATCAACGATTTTTAATTCATCCCGAGAAGTACGATCTCTAAAAATAATTTCACCATATTTTTCGAAAACAGATACGTCTAAATCTTTTTGGAATAGGGTAAATCCATCTAAAATTAAAATTTTCATGATTTTAGTTTTGGGTTATTCTGATGTCTTTCCTTATCTCTTTCCGTCTTTTTCAATAAACTTTTGGTGAGAGCCTTTTGCAAATCAACCCCCGTTTGGTTGGCCAAACAAATCAGCACAAACAAAACATCTGCCATTTCTTCCCCTAAGTCCTTGTTTTTATCAGACTCTTTTTCGGATTGTTCCCCATATCTTCTGGCAATAATGCGGGCCACTTCACCCACCTCTTCTGTCAGCATGGCCATGTTAGTGAGCTCGCTAAAATATCGAACACCCACTTCTTTAATCCATTTGTCGACTAATTTTTGTGATTCTTGTATGGTCATTAGCTAGGATTTTTTGAGTCTATGATGATGGTTACAGGTCCGTCATTGATTAGGGAAACTTTCATGTCTGCACCAAAAACTCCTGTTTGAATGGGTTTGGTGAGTTTAAATGTTAATTGTCGGGTTATTTCCTCATAAAGAGGTATGGCTTGTTCGGGCCGACTGGCTTCAATGAAACTAGGCCGATTTCCTTTTTTGGTCGATGCGATTAAAGTAAATTGACTGACCAATAAAATATCTCCATTTACTTGAGATAGGTCCAAATTCATTTTCCCTTCAGCGTCTGAAAAAATGCGCAAACCACTTATTTTATTGGATAAATATTGGACATCCTCGATGGTATCAGCTTCATGAATACCTAAAAGTACCATAAATCCTTGCGCTATTTTGGCATGCAATTGACCGTTGATGTGAAGCTGAGCCTCAGAAACTCGTTGGACTACCGCGATCATCCCCTACAATAATAGATAGACAATCATGAAATAAACTCCATAACCTAATATATCATTGGTCGTTGTGATAAAAGGACCACTAGCCACCGCAGGGTTAATTTTCAATTGGTTTAATACCAATGGAGTAATGGTTCCCATTAAAGAAGCTAGCATAACCACGGCAAATAGTGAAATCGACACGGTGGTGGACAACATAATTTCCCCAGAATCTACGAGCAATGAACATCCAAAAGCAAAGATGGCTGCAATGATGGCATTGATGAAGGCCACGATTAACACTTTTTGAAGTCGTTTCCAAAGCGTCGTGTCAAGTCCACTTTTATCGGCCAAACTTTGTACGATTAAAGAAGAAGATTGAATGCCCACATTACCACCTGTAGATCCAATTAAAGGTATAAAGGCTGAAATTGCGGGTAAAAGAGCGATGGTATCATCAAAACGATCGATGATTTTAGCGGCAAAAAAACTGCCGACCATACCGCCAATTAACCAGGGTAAACGGGAGCGAACTAAAAGCCATATGGAGTCATCTTCTTCCACGTCCTCTGAGATACCGGCCATGACTTGAATATCCTCTTGGGCAGATTCGGTGATAAAATCGACCACGTCGTCAATGGTAATTCGGCCTAAAAGTCGGCCTTGAATATTGATCACAGGAATCGCTTCAAGGTCATATTTTTGCATAATGTCAGCCACTTCCTCCCCGGCAACATACGTTTGAACGGACACGATTTCATCGTCTTCGTAAACATCTTGTATTTTAGATCCTCTCTTGGCTAAAATTATTTTTTTTAATGAAACGGTTCCTAATAATTTGCCATCATCATCTACGACATAAACGGAATAGACTTTCTCTACATCTTCGGCTTGTCGGCGAATTTCCTCCACACACTCTGTAACCGTTTGTTTGACATTAATTTTAATTAACTCCTTTTGCATTAATCCCCCAGCACAATCCTCATCGTAATGCATGAGGTCAATAATAAACCTGGCTTGTTCGCGGTCTTTTAAAAGCGCGATCACTTCTTCTCGCACGCGTACGGGTTGTTCGTTTAAAATATCAACCGCATCATCTGAATCAATAACGTTAATATATTCGGCTATTTCGTTTGAATTGAAATTTTTTAAAAACTTTTTACGATCGTCCGCGTCGATGGTCGAGATAATCTCAGCGGCAATTTTAGTATCTAATAGGAGTACAATATATTTAGCTTCTTCCCCCGTTAATTCGATTAAAATATTGGTGATATCCGCAGGAAATAGTTCGTCTGTTTTTCTAATAATTTCTTCTGTCGCCTGATTTTGAATCAACAGGCGAACCTCTTCTATATACTCTTTCGTGAGTTCAAACGGAAGGTGTTGTGGGTTTACTACTTCCATGATTTGAGGTTAAGAAAATGAATGATCTGCAAATTTATAAAATATTGACTTAAATCAGGCAATTTGAAAGGAAGATATCCAGAATTAAGCCCCAGGATATCCCTGAGCTTTCCACAATTCAGTTAATTCGGTGAACTCAGGTACTCCTAATTGCTCTGCTCTTTTAGTTAACAAAGGATGATCAGGTAATTGCAAGGACCTAAGCGCATTCCTAAGCGTTTTCCTTCTTTGATTAAAGGCCATTTTCACCAAAGCTTTGAATTTTGCGGGATCACATTCTAGTTTTTTATCCCAATTTCGCACCAATCGTATCACGCCTGAATTGACTTTTGGGGGAGGAGTAAATACTTCCGGTCCTAAGCTAAATAAATATTCGATGTCATAATGGGCTTGAAGTAACACGCTCAATATCCCATAATCCTTGTTGCCTGGTTTTGCAGCTAATCTTACTGCTACTTCCTTTTGCAACATTCCTACGATTTCGACACATTGGTCTTTATATTCAAGGACTCTGAAAAATATTTGAGTGGAGATGAAGTAGGGAAAATTGCCAACAATCCCGAATTTTTCTTCACCAAAAATATTTTCTAATGGGTACCTCAGAAAATCGCCATCGATCAACCTAGGTCCAGTAAACTCGAGGTAATTTTTTCTCAAGTAGGCTACAGATTCCTGATCGATCTCAATTAATGAAGTTTGGTATTCCGTTTTTTTGACCAAAAACTGTGTCAACACCCCCATTCCTGGTCCTATTTCCAATACTTTGGTATAGGCACCATTCGGTTGAAGCCCATCCACAATTCGCTTAGCTGCGTCCAAATCCTTTAAAAAATGCTGTCCTAGACTTTTCTTTGCTCTTACTTGCACGTGCGCTTCTGGGTTTATTGAGTAAAATTAAGCCCTTTTTCGTACATTTAAGCAAAATTTTAAATTTACCCATGGAGCAGGCTTCCACTGATAATTTGATAAGGACACTAGAGGGCGTAAAGCTTTTTGGTCTTATTATGTCAACGGACGGGATCATTGTCCATGCCAACGCCTTTACACATACTATTTTAGGCTACGCCCCATCGGAATTAAATGGGAAAGATTTTTTCTCTACCCTATTGCCCCCAGAAGAAAGTGAAGCCAGACGTGCTTCATTTAATAAGGCGATTGCTTCCGGTGGATTATTTGAAGAAAGAGAAAGGAATTACATCACCAAAACGGGTGCCGTCAAATGGGTGGAGGTGTCTTCCACCATCGTCAGCGAATCTGATTCAAATACCTTTTTAAGTATCATTGGCGAGGATGTCACGGAGCGAAAAAAAGTGACCGAGGCGTTAAATAGATCGAATTCCCAACTTCAAGACTTGATTAATAATACCACCGACCTTATCCAAATAACGGGTATTTCGGGTCGATTTTTATTTGTCAATAAGGCCTGGCTTGAAACTATGGGCTATACGGAAGAGGAAGCAAAGGATTTGAAATTGCAAGATGTTTTGCACCCTGAATTTGCCCACATCACGATCAATCAATTCACAAAGCTGAGCAAAGGAGAAGAATTAACGGAGTTCACTGCAGTATTTAAACGCAAAGATGGTCGACGTTTATATGTCAGTGGCTCGGTAACTTGTCGGTTTGAAAAGGGGATGCCAACAGCCTATCGGTGTATTTTACATAATTCAACCGCAAAAGTTCGAGCAGAGCGAGCCAATAAATTATTTTCTTCCATCGCCCAAGTAGCCATTAATTCCACGAATCTGGACGATTTGTATGTGAATATCCACAAACAATTAGGGGAGGTGATCGACGTAAAGAATTTTTTTATTGCGCAATATGATCCGGCTAAAAGCTTTCTGTATTTTCCCTATTACATTGATGAATATTTCAATTCTAGAGTTCATTTTACGAAGCGAAAATTAGGAAATGGTTTGACTGAATACGCCATTATGGCCAATAAACCACTGATTTTGCATGACGACGAAATCCATAAATTGGCCGAAGAAAAGGTTATTTATTTATATGGGGTAGTGCCTAAAGTGATGCTTTGTGTGCCATTGCGAATAGGTGATCGGGTGACTGGTATTATTGGGGTCAAATCATATGAACGGGTTAATAAGTATGAAAACCGAGATTTAGAGTTATTGGATTTTATCTCAGGCCAAGTTGCGCTGGCTATCGCCAGAAAACAGGCAGAAGAGGCTTTGGCCCGTGAAACAGCTCGTTTAAGTGCAATTTTTGAGGGAAGTTCTCACTTAATGTGGTCGGTCAACAAGCGGTTGATGCTGACGAGTTTTAACCTTGAGTATGCTGAGCTATTAGAGGAGCAACTTAATATGAAGCCCCAATTGAATTTTTCGACAGAGACCATGGGTTTTAAATTATTGCCTCCTGAAGAGCGACGTCCCTTGGAAGATAAATACAAAGCCGCTTTTCGGGGTAAAAAACAACATTTTGAGCTTGAGTTACAGACGAAGGAGGGCGTTGAAAAGTGGCTTGAGGTGTATTTGAACCCGATTTTAGCGCAGGGTTCTATTCAAGAAGTTTCCGGTATCGCTCGTGATATCACTGATTTGAAAAAATACCAAAGGGAATTAGTTTTTGCTCGCGAACAGGCGGAGTATTCCCTTAAAGTGAAGGAACAGTTTTTGGCGAATATGAGTCATGAGATTCGTACTCCTATGAATGGGGTGATAGGCATGGTGGATATGCTGAGTGATACGAGCTTGGATACGGAGCAAATGGACTATGTTCAGACGATCAAAAAATCATCGGATACGCTTTTAAATATTTTAAATGACATTTTAGATTTAGCGAAAATTGAAGCTGGAAAAATGGCTTTACATCCTCGAGATATTATGTTAAGAGATGTTTTTGAGCGTCTAATGGCTTTGTTTTCTCAAATTGCTAAGCAGAAAGGAAATACATTATCCTTTGATTTGGCAAATGATATACCCGAATGTGTACAAGTAGATGAAACTCGTTTGTTGCAAGTATTATCAAATCTGACTTCAAATGCACTCAAATTTACAGAGAATGGTAACATTCAAATTTCAGTTTCGGTCTTAAATAAAATAGCTGATCGGTTTGATTTACATGTCAAAGTATCTGATACTGGCGTAGGTATTAGTGAGGCTGATTTAAAAATATTGTTTAATTCGTTCCAACAACTTGACAATTCTACGACAAAAGTTCATGGGGGAACAGGCTTAGGATTGGCCATTTCCCGTGAGATATGTAAACTGATGGATGGGGATGTTGGCGTGGAATCGACGGTTGGTATGGGAAGTATTTTTTGGTTTACGATCAATTTAAAAGTAGGAGATCGTGCATTTGCCATTGACCATAAGGAAGATAAAACGTTTAAGATTAGCGGGAAATTGAGTGAGTTAAGGCCCAGGATTTTATTGGTCGACGATAATGCGACGAACAGAAAAGTCGCGAGCCAGATATTGGTTAAGTCGGGATGTCAAGTCGATTCAGTGTCGAGTGGAAAAGAGGCCATCTTGAAATTGCAGACTGATGTGACTTATGACTTGGTTTTGATGGATATTCAAATGCCTGAGATGGATGGAATGGAAACAACCAAACAATTGAAAGACTTGAATATAATTGATTTGCCCCCTATTATAGCCATGACGGCTTACGCGATGAAAGAAGATCGGGATCGATTCATGACGGTTGGCATGGATGATTATTTAGCCAAACCCATCCGTGCCCAATCTTTGATTGAGATGGTGACTCAATGGGTTACAGTAAAAAAAGCAAAAAATCAAAAGCATAAACCAGGTAAATCCGTAAAAAACAAGAATGCTTTGGTGGTAGATATTGACATCATACATGCATTATCAGAGGCTATGGGAGGGGATTTAGCTTTTGTAAAAGGGATGTTGGCTGAATTTATTGTTGAAGCCAAGGAGCAAATTGAAACCGCTGAAAAGGCGTATCATTTGAATGATTGTCAAGGCGTTCAATCTGAATTACATACTTTAAAAGGAAATTCGGGTACTTTGGGGGCTTCACAAGTACATGAAATTTGTGAGAAGATTGAGAGTAAGGCCAAGGTCTGTGATTTTACAAACTTTGAAGAAGAAATCACAACGCTTACATCCGCATTACTTACATTTGAAATTGAAATAGTTAAACTTTAAACCTAATTATTATGTTGAAACGTATTCAGTTTATTGGATTATTGTCCATCATGGCCATATCTGTGGCTTTTGGCCAACCTACAGAGAAAATCATTAAGGTGGCAGTTGCAGCCGATCATGCGAATTGGAATTATCAGTTGGGAGAGAAAGTAAATTTTACCATTACGGTAACCAAGAATGGAAGTCTTATTCCTAATGCATCAGTTCGCTATGAAATAGGGCCTGAGAAACAGGATCCAACACAAAAGAAATCAGCGATTGCATCAACTGGCATTATCAAAGTCGACGGAGGAACGCTATCCAAAGCAGGATTTCTTCGTTGCATAGCCATCGCTGAAGTCGATGGAAAGGAATACCGCAATCTTGCCACGGCTGGATTTGCTCCTGGAAACATTCAGCCGACCGTTGAGAATCCTTCCGACTTTGACACATTTTGGGATAAGGCCAAAGAGGATTTGGCTAAGATTCCGATGGATGCAAAAATGACCTTGATGCCTGAAAGATGTACGGAGAAAACGAATGTATATCACGTTAATTTGCAAAATTATCGTTTAGGTTCCCGGCTTTATGGAATTTTGTGTGTGCCCAAAAAAGAGGGAAAATACCCGGCTTTATTGCAGGTTCCCGGAGCCGGTGTACGCGCCTATGGCGGCGACATTGCCACGGCAGAGAAAGGGGTAATTACTTTCCAAATTGGTATTCATGGGGTTCCTGTGGATATGAACCCAACGGTTTACACCGATTTAGGAGCGGGTGCATTATCCGGTTATTTTAATTATAATATGGACGATAAGGATCGTTTTTATTATAAGAGAGTGTATTTAGGATGCGTTCGTGCGAATGATTTTCTGACGAGTTTGCCTCAATATGATGGTAGTAATTTAGCGGTTACTGGGGGAAGTCAAGGAGGAGCTTTATCCATTATTACCACCGCTTTAGATTCCCGAGTTAAAAGTTTAGGGGCTTTTTATCCAGCGTTATCTGACGTGACTGGTTATTTGTTTGACCGCGCAGGTGGTTGGCCACATTATTTTGATAAGGCTAATAGGTCTGTGAACGAGAAAAAGGATAAAATTTCAACCTTATCTTATTACGATGTGGTGAATTTCGCTCGACGAGTAAAGGTTCCTGGCTATTATTCTTGGGGATATAATGATGAAACTTGTCCGCCAACGTCCATGTATGCGGCTTACAATGTTATTTCAGCACCAAAAGAATTATACTTAGCGCTAGACACGGGCCATTGGACGTATCCTGAACAAGGTGAGAAAATGAGTGCATGGTTACTCGGTCGATTAAAACCGTAGTCTAAACGCTTAATCAGGACATTTTGGCTGATATTTCTTCATTATTCTTAGAAATCTAGCCATTTTTTCCGATTTGGTGTTGTGGTTTTTTAATTGATGAATGGGTTCGAAATTTATTCAATATATGAATCCAAATAATTACACGTCACAAGCCGGTATTTTGATTCAAAATGCAATGGAGATTGCGACTAAAAATGGCCAACAAGCCATTGAAACAGGCCATCTGCTTTCATCTATTTTACAAGATGATACGCAGACGGCCTCTTTTTTGTTAAAGAAAATAGGTGTATCTAGTGCAGTTGTCCAAGAAAAACTGCGCCCTATTTTAGAAAAGTATCCCAAAGTTTCAGGTACTCCATTTTTAAGCAATGGATTGCAGTCGGCCTTGCAAAAAGCTGAAAAATTGAAAGAAGAATTTGGGGATACTTACGTCAGCGTCGAGTTATTATTTCTCTCTTTGCTGGAAACTAGTGATGTGATTGCCGATATGTTAAAATCGTTTGGCATGAACGCAAATCAATTTAAAAGTGCTATCAAAGAACTTAGAGGAAATAAGAAAGTGAATGATCCACATGCAGAAGGTACGTACCAATCCTTAGAAAAATATGGTCAAAATTTAAATGAATTAGCCAAAGCGGGAAAAATTGATCCTGTTATAGGTCGGGATGATGAAATCCGACGTGTACTTCAGATATTATCTAGGCGAACTAAAAATAACCCGATTTTACTAGGTGAACCCGGGGTGGGGAAAACGGCGATTGTCGAAGGTTTGGCCCAAAGAATTGTTTCAGGCGATGTTCCCGAAAATTTGAAATCTAAAATTATCATGTCGCTGGACATGGGTTTGCTCGTGGCTGGAGCGAAATATAAAGGTGAATTTGAGGAGCGTTTAAAGGCGGTCATCAAGGAAGTAACGGATTCTAACGGTGAAATCGTTTTGTTCATTGACGAAATTCATACGTTGATAGGCGCTGGAGGTGGTGGCGAAGGGGCCATGGATGCAGCTAATTTATTAAAACCTGCATTGGCCAGAGGTGAATTACATGCCATTGGTGCGACGACTTTAAAGGAATATCAAAAATACATCGAGAAGGATAAGGCCTTGGAACGTCGTTTTCAATCGGTTTTGGTTGAGGAGCCGGATGTGGCAGATGCCATTTCTATCCTGAGAGGCATTAAAGATAAATACGAGTTGCATCACGGCGTTCGTATTCAAGATGATGCTGTCATTGCTGCAGTCGAGTTATCAAATCGCTATATTTCAGATCGTTTTTTACCTGATAAGGCAATCGATTTAATGGACGAAGCTTCTGCAAAGATGCGTTTGGAAATAGATTCTGTTCCAGAAGAAATAGATGATATTCAACGAAAAATTATGCAGTTTGAGATTGAGCGTGAGGCGATACGTAGAGAGAATAACAAAGAAAAAGAAACCATTTTAACGCGTGATTTGGCTGATTTGACCGAGAAGCGAGATGGGTTAAAAGCGAAATGGCAGTCGGAAAAATCGGTATTGGATTCCGTGCGAGCTGAAAAGGAAAAGATAGACAAACTTAAATTAGAGGCGGATCAAGCAGAGCGATTGGGTGAATATGGCAAAGTAGCTGAAATTAGATATGGCCGTTTGGTCGAGTCTGAAGCTAAATTAAAAGAGCTCCAACTAAATTCTGCGGGTGCAAATTCCATGCTTCAGGAAGAGGTTACAGCAGAAAATATCGCCGAAGTGGTATCGAAGTGGACTGGGATACCAGTTAACAAAATGTTGCAAACTGAGATAGACAAGCTACTTCATTTGGAAGATGAATTGCATAAAAGGGTGGCTGGTCAAGATCAAGCCATAGAAATGGTTTCTGATGCCGTTAGAAGATCCAGAGCTGGATTGCAAGATCCTCGCAGGCCGATTGGTTCCTTTATTTTCTTGGGTACTACGGGAGTGGGAAAGACGGAATTAGCTAAGTCATTAGCCGCTTATTTGTTTAATGATGAAAATGCGATTGTTCGAATTGATATGTCGGAGTATCAGGAACGTCATGCCGTTTCTCGCTTGATTGGAGCGCCTCCGGGATATGTCGGTTACGATGAAGGGGGGCAGTTGACCGAGGCCGTGCGACGGAAACCTTATTCCGTAGTGCTTTTAGATGAAATTGAAAAGGCGCATCCAGATGTTTGGAATATATTATTGCAGGTATTGGACGAAGGGCGATTGACCGATAATAAAGGCCGGACCGCTAATTTTAAAAATACCATTATCATCATGACTTCTAATATTGGCAGTCACTTGATTCAAGAGAAAATGACTCAGATGGAGGGTTGGAATAACGCCTTAATTTTAGAAGAGACGAAGGAGGAAGTGATGACCTTATTAAGGCAAGTGGTTAGACCAGAGTTTTTGAATCGGGTAGATGAAGTCGTATTATTTGAACCTTTAACAGAGGAACATGCGCGGAAAATTTTAGCGATTCAATTTAAGGAAGTTCAGAAACGCTTAGCCGAACAAAATATTACGCTGGAAGCTACTGAGATTGCTTTAGCCAAATTAGCTAAGGATGGGTATGATCCTAATTATGGAGGAAGACCTATGAAACGAGTACTTCAAAGAGCGGTTTTGAACGAATTGTCCAAAGCAATTTTATCGGGTAAAATCAAGGAAGATTCTGCTGTGATGATGGATTTGGATGCGGCGGGAGAACTTATATTTGAGAATGTGGCGACACCTGAATTAGCGTAATTTGTTATCATTTGACGCTTAGAAATAAGTGAGTTTAGTATTCTTAAATAAAAAAGCCAGCTGAAGAGCTGGCTTTTTGTATGATAAAACCTTCGAAGTTATGGAATCATTTCACTCGAAAAGTTCTGAAAACAAACTGGTCTTGTAAATCGATAAATGGCTTGCGTACCTACTGAAGTTGACCTAGAATCAGTCGTCGATGGGAAAGGACCTCCGTGAACCATCGCTCCGGAAACCTCTACACCCGTAGGAAAACCATTCAATAAAATACGGCCTACCTTTTGAGTCAATGCCTCGATTAAATCTGAAGATTTATGTAATTCACTTATTTCTCCTTGAATGGTAGCGGTCAATTGGCCCGGGATTGAATCTATAAAAGCAATCATTTCCTCCATATCTTCAGCGACAATCGCTAAGGTACTTGGTCCAAAAACTTCTTCCAATACCTCGGGATGATTCATGGCTTCCTTTGCACTTGTTTTAAATAAGGCAGGAGAAGGTAAATCGGCCGACGTTAATTGCTGAACTCCTGAATGATTGGCTAATGTTTTAGTTCCATTGGCATATGCATCTTTAATCCCTTTTGTCAAAAAGGTACCTAGTGGCATCGTATTTAATCGGCTTGCTAAAAGATCAAGAAAACCTTCATCTGATTTTAATAGGATTAAAAGACCCGGATTGGTACAAAATTGTCCTACTCCCATGCAAACAGATTGGCTTAATCCTTCGGCCAATGCCTCACCAGAATTTTTTATTTTTTCTGAAAGTAAAACGACTGGATTGATGCTACCCATTTCAGCATATACGGGAATGGGTTGGGGTCTGCGAACAGCTAAATCATATAATGCTTTTCCACCGCGGTATGATCCTGTAAAGCCAACGGCCTGCGTGATGGGATGAGTCACTAAATAACCACCTATTTCGTGACTTGTGGCGTGAATCATTGAAAACACACCTTCAGGCATGTGCGTTTTTTGGGCTGCCTTTTGAATGGCGGTGCCAATTAATTCACAGGTATTTGGGTGGGCTGGATGTGCTTTAAATACGACCGGACAACCTGCGGCGAGGGCCGACATGGTATCTCCTCCGGCCACGGAAAATGCTAGAGGGAAATTACTTGCCCCAAAAATAACGCTTGGACCCAATGGAATTTGCTTTTGAAATAAATCGGGTTTCGGTAAGGGTTGTCTGTCCGGTAGGGCAGGGTCATGAATTTCTTTGCGCCATTGATCGTTTGAAATAAAATCTGCGAAGGCTTTTATTTGACCTGTCGTTCTACCTCTTTCGCCCGTGATTCTTGCCTCAGGTAAACCGGATTCAGCACAAGCAGTTTGGATTAATTCATCGCCTATGGCATTGATTTCGTCAATGATGGCCATTAAAAATTGGGCTCGATCTAGGTCGGATATTTTTCTATATTTAGAGAAGGCTGATTTTGCTAATGTTAATGCTGCGTCAACTTCATCGGTCGTTGCTTCATAAAAGGTTGGCCCCACCACTTCTCCCGTGGATGCGTTTAATCCGTGAAATTCCCGAGAACCCTGTTGGGATAATCCGTATCCAATAATTTGTTTTCCTGTTATGCTCATTATAAAACGATGTTTTTTAGGGTACCTATGGGTTCAATCGTAATAAAAACTTCGTCGCCTGATTGCAAGGTAAAAGGAGGGTCAGGAACGACACATGTGCCTGTCATTAAAAATGTTCCGTATGGAAAACTCATTTCCATCGTTAAATAATGAACTAATTCAGAGTGCGTTCTTTTCATTTGGGAAATTTGTGTATCTCCTTGAAATACTTGATTTCCGTCTCTGAAAATTTCCATATTGATGACTGTTGCTGGGTCCAAGGGCTTATCTGTAACCAAAATACAGGGTCCCAAACCAGCCGCTCCGTCATATACTTTTGCTTGAGGGAGATATAATGGATTTTCACCCTCAATATCGCGAGAGCTCATATCGTTACCAATGCTGTATCCTGCTAATTCTCCGTGCGAATTAATAAAAAGCGTTAATTCAGGTTCAGGTACATTCCATTTAGAATCTTTTCTGATTTTTACTTTTCCTCCTGGGCCTACTGACCGTAATTTGTTGCCCTTATAGAATATCTCAGGTCGTTCTGCAGAATACACCTTATCATAAAAAGTATCTCCTCCTGATTCCTTCGATTCTTCCATTCGAGCCACTTTGCTACGCAAATAAGTAACTCCTGCTGCCCAAATTTCTTGTTGGCCTATTGGACATTTTGGATTAGAAATTTGTGAAATGGCCTGGTCTGAGCTTCTCATTTCTGATTTACATATCTCAAAAAGGTTCTTTTGATTAATAAATAAATCCCAATTAGCTTCTTTCGCTTGGACACATTTCCCTTCTTGATCTTGAATTTGAATTCCTTGAGGGGTTAAATAAATTTTAAAATAATTCATACAGTTAAATTTTTAATATTTCTAGAGCTATGCCAACTTCCTGTTGGACCCTTACAGGATACGAAATGTTAAATATACAAAGGTTGTCGATCTTTGCATGAACAATTTTAATGGGATGTTTCTTGCTTATTTTCATGAACTCATTTAGTTGTTCGTAATTGAAATTTATTTTTTGATTGATTTCAGGCTCTATGGTCACTATTTCAGCCTGTTTTAAGGCATCTGCGCTTGCTTCTTTATAAGCATGAATTAATCCTGGAACTCCTAATAAAGTTCCTCCAAAGTATCGAACCACGGCCACTAAGGTAAAATGTAAGTTGGCCGAAAATAAGATATTCTGAATAGGTTTTCACGCACTTCCGGCAGGTTCTCCATCATCATTTGACCTCGTTTCCTCGGGTGTAAAACCTAATCGATATGCGTAACAGACGTGACTAGCTTTAGGATGCTCCGTTTTTAATAGACCGACAATATTTTTTATTTCTTCTAAATCTTTCACCGGAAAGGCCTTAGCGATGAACTTACTTCCTTTATCTTTGTAAATTCCGTCCGAGGCCTGTTTGATAGATAAATAGGAATTAGGAGGATCGATCATAGACCTAAATTTAATCATTACATGCATAATAATTATTTTTTTCTGCAAAAATTGGTGATTCAATTAAGGCAAAGTTTAATGTATGCTCGTTTGAAGCAATGTTTTTCGCAGGAAAAAGATGAATTGGTTTTGGGCTTTGAACGTCAAAATGGGGAAGACTTTTGGATTAAATGTGTGTTGGGGTCCCAATTTTCTATCCTCCAATTTCCGGATCAATTTCATCGTGCAGGTCGAAATTCAGTGGATTTATTTTCGGAATTATTGTTGGCTGAAGTGCAATCAGTAGAAATGTTTGAGAATGAGCGTGCTTTTTCCATTCATTTATTGGGTGATTTTGTCTTGGTATTTAAACTTTTTGGCAATCGGTCTAACTTGATTTTATTTCGCGATTCGACCTATCAATCTCAATTTCAAGGTAGGTTGAAAAATGACCAATCGATTGATCTTCGACAAATTGATCGCCAAATCAAGCAAGATTATCAGGCTTTCGTAGAGAATGATTGTGACGTATTTTCTTTGTTTCCCACCCTAGGGAAAGAGGGATTAGCTTATTTACATCGGAATGGATTTGAGGCATTAAAAGCTCCAGATCGATGGCTGCTGATTGAGCAAATGCTTGGCCTATTAGGCCAACCATCATTTTTTATTGCCGAATCTGATAAGGGCGTTTATTTGACCTTATTTCCGGTTGACGAGTACTTATATGAGTCGACCGATCCCATGGAAGCCTTAAACAAACTTTATAGCTTTCATTTTTCTATTGGCGAATTTAAGAAGGAGAAAAATTTGATTTTAGCTGCCTTAGATCGGAAGTTGACCAAAACACAAAACTACTTGGATGAGTTACATCGGCAAAAAATCCTTCGTGATTCGAACGTTCCTTATGAGGAAATTGGTAATATTTTGATGGCAAATTTGCACGCAATTCCAGCCAATATTTCCCAGGTTATTTTGGACGATTTTTACCGAAATCAACCCATTAAGATTAAATTAAATGCAATGCTTTCCGCCGCTCAGAATGCTGAAAATTATTATCGTAAATCTAAAAATTACAGCAAAGAAGTGGCTTATTGGCAATCCAATGTGGACAAAAAAAACCAAGAAATCATCCGCATCCAGGAGCAAATTTCAGTCGTGGAGCTAACAGAAACTCGAAAAGCATTAAAACCTTTTATCTCTATTTTGACACAAGCAAAAAAGCCTGAGATGGAAGGAAATGAAATCCCATTCAAGCAATTTGAGGTGGATGGTTGGGTGATTTGGGTAGGAAAAAGTGCGAAAAACAATGATTTGTTGACGCTTAAATATGCGAAAAAGTTTGACCTTTGGCTTCATGCACGAGATGTGGCAGGGTCACATGTCATCATTCGAAATCCTAATCAAAAAGTGGTTCCCAAATATGTGGTTGAAAAAGCCGCTGGATTAGCTGCTTATTTTTCAAAAAGGCAATCGGACTCATTATGTCCCGTCATTGTTACTCCCAAAAAATATGTGCGAAAAACGAAAGATTTGTTGGCCGGCCAAATGATTGTTGACCGAGAGGAAGAAGTCGTTTTAGTCAAACCTGAGCTCATTGATTAAATATCATTTTGTCTATAAAAATTCATAAAACTTTTATTTTAGTGACTATTCCTCTAAATTAGCATTTATAAGACTACTTACTAACCAAAAAATTTATGCAATCCCAAGGTTTACAACCGTTAGATTACCTCGTATTTTTATTTTATTTCGTTGTGGTGGCAGGCTATGGATACTGGATTTATCAACGAAAACAAGCGTTAATTACAACTTCAAATGATTTTTTCTTGGCGGAGGGTTCATTGACTTGGTGGGCGATTGGCGCTTCTTTGATTGCATCCAATATTTCAGCTGAACAGTTTATTGGTATGTCGGGAAATGGCTTCCGTTTAGGTTTAGCGATCGCAACCTATGAATGGATGGCCGCTGCTACCTTATTGATTGTGGCTATTTTCTTTATGCCTATCTATTTGAAAAATAAGATTTTCACAATGCCTCAATTCTTGGCGCAGCGCTATAGTCCTTCTGTGAGTTTAATCATGGCCATTTTTTGGTTGATGCTCTATATTGCAGTTAACCTTACGTCGATTTTATATTTAGGAGCCTTAGCCATCACCACTATTTCGGGCATTGACGTGACCGTTTGTATGATTGGTATGTCGGTTTTTGCGATCATCATCACGTTGGGTGGTATGAAGGTGATTGGTTATACCGATGTAATCCAAGTATTTTTCTTGGTTTTAGGGGGTTTAGCCACTTCCTATTTAGCCTTAACCATGGTGACAGATCGCTTTGGTGGATCCGGTGTATTTGACGGAATAGGCCATTTGTTGAACAAAGCACCCGAGCATTTTCACATGATTTTGAATAAGGATTTAGGTCCCGATGGCAAATTATTGAATCCTAATTATCCAAGTTTACCCGGTTTGGCGGTATTGGTGGGGGGTATGTGGATTATTAATTTGAATTATTGGGGATGTAATCAATACATCACGCAAAGAGCCTTAGGTGCTGATTTAAATACGGCTCGAAACGGTATTTTATTTGCGGCCTTTTTAAAATTAATGATGCCTATCATCGTTGTTTTACCGGGGATTGCCGCCTATTTATTATACAAGGACGGTATGTTCCAAACCGAAATGTTAAAGGATGGGGTTTTAAACCAAGATAGTGCGTATCCTGTGTTATTAAATTTATTGCCTACTGGTCTTAAAGGATTGTCATTTGCAGCATTAACAGCTGCGGTGGTTGCTTCAATGGCTGGAAAAGCAAATTCCATTTCTACCATTTTTACCCTAGATATTTATAAGAAATATTTGAACCCAACCGCAGATGAGAAAACCTTAGTTCGTATCGGTCGGATCGCTGTTGTTGCTTCCATGATTGCTGCTGTGGTCATTGCACCGCTAATGGGTATCGATAAAAAAGGTGGTTTCGAGTTTATTCAAGAGTATACTGGCTATGTATCTCCAGGTATTTTCGCATTGTTTACGATGGGATTCTTTTGGAAGAGAACTACTTCAAAGGCAGCTTTATTCGCACTTTTAGGCGGGGTGACGTTTTCCATCATCACTAAATTTATTCCGACATGGACCGGATTAAATGACACGATGTTTTATACTGCTTTTGCCGATGAAACAGGAACGATGATGATTCCATTTATGGACCGCATGGGATGGGTGTTTATATTCTGTATTGTTTCGATGGTGGTGATTACTTTATCAGATCCTGAAAGCAAAAATAATCCACAAGGATTGGAGATCGACGCAAAAATGTTCAAGTTATCGCCAACCTTCATTTTTGGTACCGTGGTGATTTGCTTGTTTTTAACTTTGGTGTATACTTATTTTTGGTAATCAATCTTTAGAAATACAGTGGGTTATTTAGCTCTTTGCTGAATAACCCATTTTTATATATGAAAAAGGATCAAATACTTTTTGACGAAAGCCAACGATTTAATCAATGGTGGATATGGGCAATCATATTAGGGGCTTTAGGCCTTTCGATTTATGCGAATTTTGAAACGATTCAAAAGGGTGATTCCCTTTTTAATTGGACCAACTTCAGTATAATTATTCCCGTTTTTATCATTCCTACCTTATTTTATTTCTTAACCCTCAAAACAAGAGTTGAGGAGAATGGTATCTATGTACGATTTATCCCATTTCATTTGAAGGAAATTTTTATCGCTTGGGATCAGCTGGATGAATGCTACGTTAGAACTTATAGTCCCTTAGGTGAATATGGGGGTTGGGGGATCAAATATGGTCTTGGAGGTGCTGGTAAAGTGTATAATGTCAGTGGCAACCAAGGCTTACAATTGGTCTTTAAGGATGGGGCTAGGTTGTTAATTGGCACCCAAAAGCCACAAGAATTTCAGGAAATTATTAACAAGCTTGATTTATTTCCTACGCGTAAATAGCCTTTATAGGCTGTGTTTCGCCGTGCTTAAATCACATGTATTCGATTAGCAAAAATTAAAGCGCTATCTTTGTGAAAATTATGAGGATGATGTTTTATTTCTCATAGCACACATTCTTATAAAATTTATGACATTTGAATCATTAAGCCTCATTGAGCCAATTTTACGGGCGCTCAAAGAAGAGGGATATAGTATACCCACACCCATCCAGGCACAAGCCATCCCCATTGTTCTAAAAGGAGCAGATTTATTGGGCTGCGCACAAACAGGAACTGGAAAAACAGCTGCATTTACCTTACCCATCATACAAAGATTATTGTCAAATAGACCTCAAGGTGTCCGCAGGACAGTAAAGGGTTTGATTGTTACTCCCACACGGGAACTTGCCATTCAAATCGGCGAAAGCTTTAATGCTTATGCCCGACATACGAATTTAAAATGTACCGTTATTTTTGGCGGTGTAGGTCAAAATCCTCAAGTTTCTGCCTTACGCAATGGGGTAGATGTGGTTATCGCAACTCCAGGCCGATTATTAGACCTGATGAATCAAAAGCATTTAAGTTTGCAGGATGTAGAATATTTTGTCCTTGACGAAGCCGATCGTATGCTTGACATGGGTTTTATCCATGATGTCAAAAAGTTATTAGCCGTTTTACCTCGTAAGCGCCAATCCTTATTTTTCTCAGCTACCATGCCTCCTGAAATTGTAAAATTAGCCAGTACGATTTTGCATAATCCAGCTGAAGTTTCGGTAACTCCCGTTTCATCGACCGTTGACATTATTAATCAATCGGTATATTTTGTAGACAAGGGAAATAAAAATGCACTTTTGCTGACCATCTTGCAAGATGAAAGTATTAAAACGGCTTTGGTATTTACAAGAACCAAACATGGCGCAGATAAAGTTGTCAAGGTTTTATTAGCCAAAAGCATCAAAGCCGAAGCTATTCATGGAAATAAGTCTCAAAATGCCCGTCAATCAGCTTTAAAGAATTTTAAGGCACAAACGACTCGCGTTTTAGTGGCTACTGATATTGCCGCCAGGGGAATTGATGTGGATGAATTAGAATACGTGATTAATTTCGAATTATCGAACATAGCAGAGACCTATGTGCACCGAATTGGTCGTACGGGTCGTGCCGGTGCCAAAGGAACCGCCATTTCATTCTGTGACATCGAAGAAAAAGAATATTTAAGGGATATCGAAAAATTGATTGGTAAAAAAGTGCCGATCATCGAGGATCATTTATATCCTATGAAAGTATTTAAAGTTGAGAAGGCTGCAAAAACACCTCAAGGACGCAGTGGAGGTGGACAGCGATCTTCTGCTGATTTCAAACCAAGCAATTCAACTCCCGCCGCATCGCCTAGGTCGTTTGATAAGGCCAAAGGGGGCAAAAAGTGGTACGGGAAGAGCAATAATTATTAAGTTCCATGGAGTGGGGGAATAAAACGCTTTTGGTCATTGTAGGTCCTACTGCGGTAGGCAAAACAGATCTTTGCGTCCAATTAGCCCAGGAATTGAACACTGAAATTATTAGTGCCGACTCACGTCAATTCTACAAAGAATTATCGATTGGTACTGCTAAGCCTAGTTTGAAAGAACAAGGTGGAGTCACACACCACTTTATTGATTCCCATTCCATTCATGATTATTTTTCACCAGGTGATTTTGAACGCGACGCTTTGTTGCGGTTAACATCCTTGTTTGAACAACATGATTTTGTGATTGCCACGGGAGGATCTGGACTTTACCTGAAGGCATTGGTGGATGGCTTGGATGAAATGCCCGATATCGATATGGAATTAAGGAATTCACTCATGTCCAGATTGAAAGATGAAGGTTTAGGTGCTTTATTAGATGAACTCAAGACCAGAGACCCTGAGTACGCAAGCCAAGTAGATTCAAAAAATCCACAACGTGTCGTGCGTGCGTTAGAGGTTTGCGTGTCAACCTCCAAAACCTATTCAGAATTTAGGAAAAATAAATCGGATATTCGTCCTTTTAAAATTTTAAAATACTGTTTAGATCGGCCTAGAGAGGAATTATACCAACGAATCGATGCCCGGATGGATGCGATGCTTGCCGAGGGGCTTATAGACGAAGCAAAAAAATATGCCGATTTCCAGGCTAATTATGCACTTAAAACCTTAGGCTATAAGGAAGTATATGGCTATTTACGTAATGAATATGATGAGTTTGAATTAATCAGGTTGTTGAAACGAAACAGCCGACATTACGCTAAAAAGCAATTGACCTGGTTTAGACATCAAGATGAATATGTGTGGCTACATCCTGATCAGGCAAAAAAGAGTATTTTAAAAGATCTAGAGCGATAAAAACGCTTCCAGTCCCCCTTCTAAATTACGGCAGTTTTTGAAACCCTTTGCGGCTAAGATTTGGCATGCGATATGACTCTGCGTACCATTGTAACAAATTAATGTATAGCTATTTTCTGGGGAAATTTCGTTGATTCGCGCGAGTAAATCATCCAAGGGAATATGAATTCCCCCTACATTAAAATCGTCCCATTCTCTTTGCGTTCTAATATCTAACACCGCAAGGGCATCCAAGTTTTGTTTGAATGCTGGGGCTGAAATTCCATTCATATTAATATCCGGCTGATTGCCAAGCGACCATACCGCCTATGAGGTTTCGAGTATTCGTAAATCCTTCCGACAATAAATACTCCTTTGCGCGGCCAGAACGCGCGCCAGATCTACAATGGACAATTACTTCTTCGTTTTTCCAAGCGTCAATTTCATCCAAACGATCCGGTAATTCTCCTAACGGAATTAAGATAGCTCCGATATTGAATTCGTCAAATTCATATTCCTCTCTTACGTCAATGATGTGTAGCTTTTCGCCTTGATCCAATCGGTTTTTAAGTTCTTCTATTTGAATATCTTCCATAATTTATTGATTTTCTCCGCCTACAACCCACACGTCAATCGCATCTCCTGGGTGGATGCTAGTTCCGGTACAAGTGGCGCAACTCTGTTTAAATACGGTTCCAGCAGGGAATTCGGTATTCGCTTCATAGGTCACTTTTCCTATTTTCAAATTCATTCCTGCCAAGATGATGTTGACTTCGTCCATGGGTTTGCCTACTAAATCAGGTAATTCCATGTCCACATTTGCCGTGCCATTTCCGATGAATAGGTCTACAGCAGTGCCTTTAGGTATGCTGGCTCCCGCCTCGATTTTCCTACCAAAGGCTTGAACTTCAATCACTTCTTTAATTCTAGGGTCGTTAACTTCATGCACGATCCCTTTTCTTAAACCTAAGATAAAAAGTTGTTGCTCTGCGCTTCGCACGGACAAGCCGACCAACGTAGGTAATTTGATCGTCGGAGGAGTTTCTGAGTTTATAGTTATGTATATTTTTCTACCTGATTTGACCAATGAATTTGGCATCGGGTATTGAGACAAAATGGTTAAAGGAGGTTTATCTGCTGTGAAAGTGCAATCCGAAATTTCATATTCCAAATCATTTTGACTGATCAACTCTTCCATTTTTTCGACACTCATTCCTTTTAGGTTAGGAACTTTAATCGTTTCGCCGTGGTGAGTACTCCAAGGTAAATAGACAAAGAAGAAGCCAAAAAACAAGACTAAAAATAAGGAAATGATGATCGCTATGTGCGTATAAAGATCTTTCTTAGTTTGAGTCGGAATGATGGCCATATGCTTAAAATTCGAATTTACTGCAAGTTATAATAAATATGTGGCAATTTGGAAATTGTCTATTGGAAAATAAGGCTGCCTTTGATAAAAAAAAGAGACGCGATATGTCGCGTCTCTTTAGGCTATTCATTTATTTTTAAATTAATATTTAAACACTTTATTTCCAGCCATAACCTCTTGCGTTTTCTCGTCGAAAGTTACACGCATTCCAGTACGATATGCCGCATTTGACATAATCGTTGCAATAGAATGTTGGTATCCTGCTTCAATCGGAGCATTTGGAGTTTTGCGAGAACGAACACATTCCATCCAGTTTTTAATGTGGTTGAATGTTAATTGGTCTCCGCCTGTATTGGCACTTGTTTCAACCACAATAGCTTCACCCAATTTCATGCTAGGTAATAGGTTGGCTTGCATACCCATTTCTTTTGCATCTCTTTCGCGAAGTCCACCATTCGGTGAAATTGTGTTTGTATCTAGATTTAATTCACCTGCATTTGAATAATAGATTTCTTTTGTTCCACCGGCTCCATTTGAGAAGCGAGAAGTAAATTGAACTTGGAATCCTTTTGTTTTATCATCTGATGGGCCGTAATCAAATACAGTTGTTTGCGTATCTGCATTTACACGACCATCATTCCATTGGTAAATACCTCCGTTAGAAACGGCAGAACGAGGATGTGTTAAACCTGAGAACCAGTGTACGGTATCAATTTGATGTGACATCCACTGCCCTGAAATACCCGATGAATATGGCCAAAATAAACGATATTCTAAGTATTTACGTGGATCAAAGGTGTCTTTTGGACGGTTGATTAAGAAACGATTCCAATCAATATCAGACTCCTTTAAAATTTTCGTTAAGGCTGGACGTCTCCATCTTCCTGGTTGGTTTACATTCCAAAGCAACTCAACCATTTTGATATCGCCGAATTTACCTGACTTGATAAAATCTTCAGCCGCAAAATAATTGGTTCCTGAACGACGTTGAGATCCGATTTGTACAATTTTATTAGATTCTTTTACGGCCTTTAAAACCGCGCGGTTATCTTCCATGGTTTCGGCCAAAGGCTTCTCGCAATAGGCATCACAACCTGCTTTTACAGCTTCAATTAAGTGAGTCGCATGTTGGAAATCGGCTGTTGAAATAAATACAGCATCAATTCCTTTAGATGCATATAACTCATCGTTATTGCGATAAGTCTTCACTTTAGATCCCAATTGACTCTCGTAATAAGCTGCACCTTCTTCTCTACGGCGGTTCCAAAGATCAGAAAGTCCGACCATTTCAAAATTCATTTCTTTCGATAACGTTTTGAATGGACCTACGTGTGAAGATCGGTGACGATCTGAAAAACCAACTGCAGCCACGCGCACCCGGTCATTGGCACCTAAAATCTTGCTATAAGACTTTGGGCTAAAAGCAAAAGTACCTAGCGAAGCTATTGCACTTTTTTGAATAAATTCTCTTCTTTCCATGGTAATAGGTTTATAATTTTATTTAAGCTCTCTAATTTTTATGTTTTTGTAAAAAACAGAATCTCCGTGCTCTTGAAATAAGATAGGGCCAGCTGCTTGCGCACCATAACCATCCCATTTTGCATGCTTGCTATGTGCCACTAATACTTTGAAAATATTGCTATTTCTTTCGTATTCTAATACCTTAAATCCATTTAACCAATGTTGAACGATGTTATTTGGGTAAACGATGATACGTCCTTGATTCCATTCGCCAATTTTCTTTTGAAAACGTTTGTCGTTTTTGTTTGACGGAATGATATCATATAAACTAGCTAGGGTACGATTACCTACCGTGCCTAATTTTGCGTCTGGATGTTTCTCGTCATCTAAAACTTGGTATTCTAACCCGATGGCGGACGCACCTGAATTATAGGTTTCATTAACAAAATATTTAACACCTGAATTAGCTCCTTCGGTTAGTTTAAAATCAAATACTAATTCAAAAGCACCAAATTTTTCATTAGTCAATATATCACCCCCATTGCCTGATTCTTTTCCACCGGAAGAATTCACATGCAATGTCCCTTCTTCTGCCGTCCAAACTTTAGGAGGCGCAGTGGTTTTGAAGGCAGATCTAAACCCAGTTAAATCCTTGCCATTGAATAATAATTTAAATCCTAACGATTTTTCTTGTGCTGAAAGCGTATTCAACGTGTAGTTTTCTACGGGAGTGACTCCATCCGCTGGACGGGGTTGCATATCCTTGCCTGTTTGAATGCGCACATTTTTCCACATTACTTGTTTTCCTGCTGTAGCTTCTTTTCCTATTGCATGCACTTGAAGGGCGATAAATCCTTCTGGAGTCATGTCGTCGATCAAATTGGCTACCGGTACATCATTAATCCATGTACGAATGACACTGCCAATCGCCTCGATGCGGTATTTATTCCACGCGTCACGCTTGAATGCTTTTTTAGCGGCAGGGTTCATTTCATTTTGGTACAACCAGCCTCTGCGCGCTTCGTCGTAGATTCCGCCTGACCAACCGCGATCCGAGGGATCTATTTCTACCTGGTAGCCATGAACGCGGCCATTGTTTACTTCTGGTTTGGATAAACTACGGATTTGAATGCCTGAATTCATGGAGTTATCCACTTTTAATTCTAACTCAAGGATGAAATCACCGTAGGTTTTTTCGGTAGCCATGAAAGAATTAGGGGTATTGGCTACGGTTGTACCGATAATCACTCCATTTTTAATTTCGTATTTCGCTTGGCCATTTAATTGTTTCCAACCAGCAAACGTTTTTCCGTCAAAAAGGTTGGTCCATTTTTGCGCTTGCATGGCAGTTGGTATAAGCAGCACCGCCACAAGCATTGAGTAAATAGTTTTTTTCATCATTTGTATTTAAAGGTATATTTCTATTTCTTATAAAGATATAACCAATATTTTTTTACTCAAATTTTTATCTATAAATAGATTATTTTTAAGGAAGTTTTTTAATGTTAATCTATTATTTTTGTAGATTATTAATTGAAATTTATGAAAAAACAGACTCAGTCGATCCGAATCCAGGTACCTAAGTCCCATCATCGCGAACATTCTGTACCCCTTTATTTGACGTCAAGTTTTACGTTTGAAGATGCAAAACAAAGTAAAGCCGTTTTTGCGGATGAAATAGAGGGAAACATTTATTCTCGATTCATGAATCCCAATGTGGATGAATTTGTTTCTAAAATGTGTGTGTTGGAAAATGCAGAGGATGGAATTGCCTTCTCAACAGGAATGGCAGCCATATTTGCGTCAATGGCTGGTTTGTTGAAATCTGGAGATCATATTATCGCTTCCAAAGCATTGTTTGGCTCAGCGATTCAAATATTAACTAAAATCACTGCGAAGTGGGGCATCGAATGCACATTTGTTACGGGGAGTGATTTAGGCGCTTGGAAAAGCGCGATTAAACCTAACACAAAATTCATGTTTTGTGAGAGTCCCTCAAATCCAGGCTTAGAGCTAATCGACATACAAGCGCTGAGTGATTTGAAAGCAGGAAAGGATATCGTTTTGGCGGTCGACAATTGTTTTGCGACGCCTATATTACAAACACCATTAGATATGGGAGCTGATTTGGTGATTCATTCGGCAACTAAATTTATCGACGGGCAGGGCCGAGTGTTAGGTGGGATTATTTGTGGTAAAAAAGAATTGATTCAAGAAATACGGTTTTTTGCTCGGCACACGGGTCCCTCTTTGTCGCCTTTTAATGCTTGGGTTTTATCAAAAAGCTTAGAATTACTTGATTTAAGGATGCAAAAACATTCAGAAAACGCGATGGCCTTGGCCTTAGCTTTAGACGGCCATAAAGCACTTAATTCAGTTAATTACCCTTTTCTTCCAGCGCATCCTCAATATGAATTAGCCAAAAAGCAAATGAAATATGGGGGCGGCATCATTACCATCGATATAAAGGGTGGATTTGAAAAAGTAAATACCTTTTCGAAACATTTGAAATTTATCACTATTTCGTCCAATTTAGGAGATTCTCGGACGATTATGACGCATCCAGGCTCCACGACCCATTCGAAATTGTCCGTTGAAGACAAGGCTGAAGTGGGCATCACAGATGGATTGGTTCGTATTTCGGTAGGCCTAGAGCATATTGATGATTTAATTGAGGATATCACGCAGGCCTTAAATAAACTATAATGTGGATCGCTCTCCTTATTTGCCTTATTTTAATCACCCTGAATGTGGTGGTCGGCGTATATGTGGAGCGTAAATTATCAGCATTTATGCAAGACCGTTTGGGGCCAACGGAAGTTGGGAAATGGGGTCTATTGCAGGTTTTTGCCGACTTGTTAAAGCTATTGCAAAAGGAGGATATCGTTCCAAATGCTGCCCAAAGAAAGCTTTTTCTCGCAGCACCTTGGATCATCTTTTTATCTATTTTTGGCGCTTTTTCTGTTTTACCCTTAAGCTCAGGTGTTTGGCTACAAGGTAGCCAAACGGAAATGGGTTTAATGCTCCTGATGGGAATTATATCGTTGGATACTTTGGGGATATTGCTGGCGGGATGGACATCTAATAACAAATATTCGCTTTTAGGTGCGATTCGTTCAGCGGCCCAACTCGTTTCCTATGAAATTCCGTTAGGTTTATCGATTTTGTCAGTTGTCATTTTGTCTTCTAGTTTGAATTTGCAGGAGATTGCGGGCCAACAAGGTATTTTTGCGGAAGGGGAACAATATTTATTTGGTATTAAATATACAGGTATTGAAGTGGGAAGTATAGGAGGAATTTTGACTTGGAATGTGGTCCGAATGCCTTTTTTGTTTTTATTATTCATCGTGTTTTTTATTGCCAGTTTAGCAGAAGCTAATCGAGCACCCTTTGATATTCCAGAAGCTGAATCGGAATTGGTCGGCGGTTTTCATACCGAATATTCAGGAATGCGCTGGGCATTATTGTTTTTATCTGAATATGGTATTATGCTATTAGTTAGCATCTTAGGGGTTATACTTTTTTGGGGCGCTTGGTATTCACCCTTTCCCAATATGGGTCGTTTTGCATTCGCGGATTGGACTAATGGAACGCCAGGCACTTTTTTGGGAACAGCCTTAGGTTTTTTCTGGCTCATGTTGAAGTCTTATATTCTTATCGCGTTACAAATGTGGGTTCGTTGGACGCTTCCTAGGTTGCGCGTAGACCAACTTATGTACTTGTCTTGGAAAGTTCTGACCCCCATTGCTTTAATTTTCGTCGCAATATCCTCGGTTTGGTCGCTATTAAAGTAAATTTTATCGTGGAATTTTCGTATTTTTAGTTTTAACTACTTCTTTGTTTTATGAATAAACTCTTACTTAGAGTACTTCCCATCCTTTTATTAATTGCCGGAAGCCAATTCTCAATTGCACAAACTACTACATTGCCCTCGGTATATGGTCGTGTCTTAGACGCTCAAACTGGTGAACCCTTGCGAGGTGCTGACATTTCCGTTGATTTTAAAAAATCGGGTGTTTCTACTGACTCTGCAGGTCGTTATCGTTTATATCTTCCCTTTGGTGAATATGTTCTAAAAGTTAGCCATGTGGGCTATAATCCCTATCGGACTAAATTTTATCTGAAAGCTGATTTTGAATTAAATGTTCAGTTGAATGATGTCACAAAGCAATTGGAAGAAGTAATTGTTTCTAGCGCTGCGACCAAACGCGATATTCAAACACCGTCCTTAGGTGTGACCGTGCTAAGTTTAAAAGGAATTAAAAAATTACCTACCATGATGGGTGAGGTGGATGTTATTCGGAGTTTACAAACTTTGCCTGGTGTTTCTTCGGTGGGAGAGGGGGCCAATGG
>Ga0214919_10000498_pt1 | contig 67061 bp, 65 predicted proteins | sample LL1503_MetaG_FD_177994 | JGI IMG/M metagenome (GOLD analysis project Ga0214919, IMG submission 177994) | Freshwater microbial communities from Lake Lanier, Atlanta, Georgia, United States - LL-1503 | ecosystem: Environmental > Aquatic > Freshwater > Lake | place: USA: Georgia | collected... | reverse complement strand
AACCTACATATTGGAGGAGATAATGAGGGACAACGTTTGAATCAATTGTTTAAAGAAAGTTTAGATGAGTCACAAATATTAAATGAATTGGATAATTTATTTGGTTCTTTCAAGGAAAAAAGAAACATCAAGGAATCATTTGGAGATTATGCATTGCGAACACAATTTTAGTATTTAAATTTTTTAGTTAGACAATCAAAGATTTCGAAATAAAATCATGTCAGAAAAAATACCTTCATTGGTTGAATCAGTTGTTTCAAAGGATCTATCCTCGGAAGAGAATCGATTGTTTCCAGTTTTTCTAAAGCTGGAACACTTATCATTGCTGATAGTGGGGGGTGGCTATGTTGGAATGGAAAAATTATCAGTCGTTGTGCAGAATGCTCCTGGCGGAAAAATAAAATTAGTGGCTACTCAAATAAGTGATGAGATAAAGGATTTGGTGGCAGGTATGAATAATGTGGAATTAATTGAACGTGCTTATCAAAGTTCAGATATTGAAGGTGCTGATATTGTTTTTGCTGCGGTGAATGAGGAGAAGGTGAGTAGGCAGGTGAGTAGTGATGCAAAAGCGAAGGGTAAGTTGGTGAATGCTGCTGATAAACCATCGCTATGTGATTTTTATCTGGGTTCAATTGTACAAAAAGGAAATCTGAAAATTGCTATTAGCACCAATGGCAAATCACCTACTATCGCTAAAAGGGTAAAGGAATTTTTAAATGAAACACTGCCCGATGAGATTGATGATTTGTTAAGTAATATGCAACAAATAAGAAATAAAATGAGTGGCGACTTTGCAGAAAAAGTAAAGCAGTTAAATGAAATAACCAAAAAACTTTCTCAAGATAAATAAGATGAAATCAAATACACCTGAAGAAATAATTGTAGAAATTACTCATTCGAAAGAAGTGGTTTCCACAGTCAATGAGTTGGTTTCGTCTCGAAGAAAAGTGCTGAATAAATATATGGTTGCATTATCAGTAGTTGCCTTGATAGTTTTATTCACTTATTTTTTCCTTTCAGCTGAACAACTTTCCCAATTGCAATTGGCACTCCAAAAGGACAATCATTTATTTTATTGGATGCTTTTAGTAGGTTTTAGTGCCGAAGTGGTAGCAGGCTCTATGGGAATGGGGTATGGTGTAATTTGTACGACCATTTTGCTCGTGTTAAATGTTCCTCCGCCTGTAATCAGTGCAAGTATTCATTCTGCTGAATCTTTTACCAGTGCAGCCGGATCAATCAGTCATTGGCAGTTGGGTAATATCAATAAAAAACTAGTCAAGTCTTTGGCAATACCTGCAATTATAGGAGCAGTTATAGGGGCATTGTTATTAACTTATGTAGGAGAGCGATATGCTAAAATGACCAAACCATTTATTGCTTTCTATACGATGTATTTAGGAATAAAAATTATACAAAATGCATTTAGTTCAACCGACAGCAATCCTCAAAAAAAGAAAGTGAATATTACATTACTAGGTTTGATAGGAGGTTTTATAGATTCATTTGGAGGTGGTGGCTGGGGCCCTTTAGTAACGGGGACTTTCATTAAAAATGGTCATACTCCTCGATATGTAATTGGAAGTTCCACTTTTGCTAAATGCATTTTAACGGTAGCGAGCGCTATCACCTTTATTTTTACCATTGGTATTCATCATTGGAATATTGTTGCAGGACTTTTGATTGGAGGTATTGTTACGGCTCCATTCTCTGCCATGCTGACTTCTAAGTTGCCTACTAAAAAAATGTTCATTGCTGTGGGTATAGTCGTTATTTTTTGTAGTCTGATTACTATTTATAGAGCATTTTTTTTATAGGCATAACCTAATTTATATTTATTAATATTTTTTTAATTTGATTGATTTTAATAACTGCTTTTGATTTACATATATTTCAATGAAACCTTTCTTTTTCTTTATCATTTTATTTTTTTCTTCATCTCTTTATTCTCAGGGCGTAAAAAATGTGGAGGTTTCTCCCCAAAATTGGTTGACCTATGCAGGTAGATTTAAACTAAGTAATAAGTTGGACTTTATGGTTGAATCTACTTTGAGATCCAAGGAAAATTCGATTAATCAAGTATCACAAAGCCTAGTATTAGCGGGATTTTTTTGGAATGTAAGTGATTTTTTTAAATTGGCTGCTGGGTATCAATCTATTTCAACTCAGCCTGCTACTTCAAAAATCAAGATTGCCCAACCAGAATATCGCCCTTGGCAACAAATTGTATTTCTTAGTAGCTTTTCTTCAAAAAAAATTACTCAAAGACTTAGATTAGAAGAACGGTTTAGAAAAGTACTACTAAATGATTCTACACTTGCACCAGAAACTCCTTTTAACTTTCGTTTTAGGTATTTATTTTCAGCAGAATTACCCCTTGGTAAAAAAGAAAAAATTCTTAAAAATATGTCTTTGGTATTGAGTGATGAATTATTTATTCAAGCAGGTAAGCAAGTTGTATATAATTATTTTGACCAAAATAGAATTACTGCTGCGTTGAAATATAAAATCAACCAGGGTAACAGTCTTCAGCTTGGATATATTAATCTTTTTCAGCAATTACCAGTAGGTAACAAGTTTCGTAATTTCAACATACTTCGGTTGGTTTATTTTCAAAACTTGGATCTTCGAAAAAGAAAAAAAAAGTAACAAGTTTATAATAATGAAATATCCATTTTTATATTTCCAATAACCAACTTATTTCCCCATCCAATTCGCTAGGTGTTGAGAGATAATGGTTGTCTCCACCATAAAACCATCATGACCGTAGTTAGAATCAATCACTATCAAATTTGCATTTGGGAGATGTCGGTTTAAAAACTGCTGCTCTGCAATCGGACAAAGAATATCACTGTTGATACCGATAAGAAGAGTTTTTTGAACAATATCTTTTAAAATCAACTCAGTATTTCCACCTCTACCTCTTCCAATATGGTGACTGTCCATACTCTTGGTTAGCAGCCAATAGCTCTTTGCATTAAAGCGTTGTACCAATTTACCGCCTTGGTATTCAATGTAGGAGGAGGCTTTATATTGATCTATTTTTTCAGTATCTGGATCTTTTTGTTGGGCTACCATAATATTGTAGTTACGATAGGTTAGCATACCAATAGCCCTAGCAGCTTTCAATCCATTGGCTCCTGCCTCTGCTGAGGGCGACTGCCAACTTTGGTCTGCTTCAATTGCCAATCGTTGGGCGGTATGTATCGCTATTCCCCAAGCACTTTCAGTAGCAGAAGTAGCTAATAAAAATAGCTGTCCTATTCTATCATTTTCCATGATGCACCATTCCATGGCTTGGTAGCCACCCATACTTCCACCCATTAATAAAAATATCTTTTCAATTCCTAGGTGCTCACGTAAAAGGATATGCGCTTTCACCATATCGCGGATGGTAACTAAAGGAAAGCTGCTGTAATAAGGAGCTTCTGTAACAGGGTTAATGCTGAGAGGGCCGGTGCTACCATAACAAGAACCTAGTATATTGGCACAAACTATAAAATACTTTTCGGGATCAATCACTTTGCCTGGCCCAATCAAACCTCCCCACCAGTCTGCTACCTCTGAATTGGCAGTGAGGGCATGACAGACCCACACAACGTTGCTCTTATCTGCATTCATTGTCCCATAGGTGTTGTAGGCAATGGTTATTTGAGGCAGTGTTTCACCGCCTTCCAAAGCTATTGTATGTGGGTAATGAAAATAGTTCATTTGGTAACAATACGTGTAAAAATGCAAAGTAAAGGCTTGCAGCATTTATATTTGTAAAAATATTGAGAAATGATCAAAATAAATTTAAAGAGGGTAGCAGGAGATTTTGGTTTTGAGGCTACCGATGCCAGTGGACACCTGTTAAAAATGGATACCAGTACAGAAAGTGGTGGGGTAGATTTTGGTATTCGACCCATGCAGGTATTATTGATGGGTATGGGAGGATGTAGCGGTATTGATATTGTAATGATCCTTCAAAAGCAACGCCAGACGATCGTTGATTTTTCAATGCACATTGAAGGAGAACGTGAAGCAGGAAAGGAACCCTCCCTTTGGGAAAATGTAAAGCTCGTATTTGAGTTAACCGGTGATATAGATTTGGATAAAGCGCAGCGAGCCTGCGATCTGTCAATGAATAAGTACTGCTCTGTGGCTGAAACTCTGCGAAGAGCAGGAACCAACCTTAGTTGGGAGGTAAGAGTAACTAAAACTTCTGCCTCTTAAAAAAGCGGATGAGTCAGTATTGTTTGGATTTATTGAATTTTAATTTAGCCTTTAATAAATACAATCGTACTATTAAAAGTTGAATTTCGTATTTGAAATTGAGTGAAACATCATTTCTCATTTTTTGAAACTAAATTGCAATAAGTTCTTTTTTAATGAACGTTTTATTAATTATTTTCTTTTATTGAAAATAAAAAATGAAGCAATTTTTTAACTCTCCATTCTTATTTTTCTCTATTAGGAAGACTGGGATTGGAGTTGATATTAATACCATGAACCCAATTACACAAGCGATTCGCATACAAACTGAGAGAACCAATGAAATGGAACATTCCACTCCCTTGTTTCTTTCGAGTAGTTTTTGTTTTGAAAATGCAGAAGATATGCGCGCAGCTTTTGCCGATGAAAGTGAGGATAATATTTATAGTCGCTTTAGTAATCCTAGTGTACAAGAATTTACCAATAAAATGGTGGCTCTTGAAGGTGCAGAGGCTGGATATTCTACCTCATCGGGTATGAGTGCTGTATTTGCTTCATTTATGGCATTATTAAAAAAAGGTGATCATCTTTTATCTTGTAATTCCATATTTGGAAGTACGCATACATTGATAAAAAAATATCTTCCTAATTATGGTATCGAATATAGTTATGTGAGCGCTGAACATCCGGATCAGTGGGAGGCTGCCATCCGTCCCAATACCAAGATGATTTACGTGGAAACACCTACTAATCCTGGTTTGGCTATTATTGATTTGGAAAAGTTGAGTATACTAGCTAAAAAATACAACCTTATTTTAAATGTTGATAATTGTTTTGCTACACCTGTTTGCCAACGTCCGATTGATTTTGGAGCGCATCTAGTGATACACTCAGCTACTAAATGGATTGATGGTCAGGGCCGTGTTTTAGGTGGAGTGGTAGTTGGTAAAAAGGAGTTGATTGATGAAATATTTGCTTTCTGTAGAAGTACTGGTCCTGCTATGTCGCCTTTTAATGCTTGGGTATTGAGTAAGAGTCTTGAAACACTCGATGTAAGAATGGAAAGGCATGCTAAGAATGCTTTGCACATTGCTACCATATTGGAAAATCATCCCAAAATTAGTTTTTTAAAATACCCTTTTCTTCCAAGTCATCCTCAATATGAAATTGCTATTAAGCAAATGCAAAATGGCGGAGGAATAGTTTGTTTCAATCTTACTGGTGGGTTGGAAACGGGTCGTACTTTTTTAAATAGTCTTAAAATGCTTTCTCTTACGGCTAATCTTGGCGATACCCGAAGTATTGCCTCCCATCCTGCAAGTACTACTCATTCAAAATTAACAGAAGAAGAGCGCTTGGCTACCAATATCACACCAGGACTTATTCGTATATCTGTTGGATTAGAACATGTAGATGATATACTAGCTGACATTTTGCAGGCTTTAGAAAAATGCTAATGGTGTAAATCCAATTGTTCTATTTACTGGTTTGGACTTGCTGTATTATCTAGTGTAATACTTCCCCTGACAATGAAATATTGTGCCAAACAATAAGTTAGCATAATGCCTACACCAGCCATTGGAAATGGCTGGTAAAATTTATTAATTGCCAATAAAGAATCAGACAGTACAAATAGGGTTGCTCCCAATACGAAGAGTTTGTTGGCTGGGCGATTGGTTTTTAAATAAATATGCAAACTACTCAAAAGCATACTGCAGATAACGGTCGCATATAAAACAACAGGGATTTTTAATTCGCCTAAATGTGGAAGCAATAAAATAACCAACCCTACACCATAGACCAAGGTTGCTAAAAACCAAATAGGTTGACTTTTAAATAGAGAAGGTGCTTGATTTTTTACCGATAAAAAATAAAAAATATACAATACATGGGTAGTTAAAAAACTTGATAATCCAGCAATAAAATATAATGAGCCAGGACTGTCTAACAATAAAAAAATATCACCCCACCAAGAAAAAAACAAACCTGTTAGTACTATTTTTTTTGTACTGACTAATCCAGAATTGTAAAGCATTGCTGCCAATATAGGGATCAGTAAAGGTTTAGCGATGGTATGTACAATAGGCAAGCCGTATTGTACCCCAACCAAATCAGTGAATGCGATTAGAATAAAAAAAAGAGTGAAATTTTTTAGTGAAGATCCTTTCATAAATATTATTATCTATTCATTTTAAATAGATGTTTGATGAAACTAAAATTTCACATAGGGGCTGCCACCAAAAAATTCTTTTAATGAATCTTTTGCCCTGAGCGTGTCTGATAGTGGAGTTTTGAAAGGTATAGCCAATTCATAATTAGAGGAATCTAATTTTATAATAATAAGCTTATGCCCGTAGGAGGTAAGTCTATTATATACCGCTTTCATTTCTCCAGCGGAAGGGTACTTTTTGAGAATGATCTTGAAACTAAAGCTGTCTTTACCATTGGAGTTAATATTGGCAACCTTGGCAGAATCCATTGATTTTAGTCTCAAAGAATCTGAAGGAGCATTTTTTTCAGAGCTTACTGATTGAGAATCTGACACATTTTCATTCATTAAAAAAAACACAGCAAATCCAATCAATAATAATAGTACTGCTGCCAATGCAAATTTTAAATTTCTTTTGCTATAATTTTCTTTAAGAGGGGTTTCAAAAGAAATACTTTCGTCTCTTTTTTCTCTTAGTTGTTTTGGAATATCATCTATTTTTGGAGTAATAAAATGACCAGGAATAAATTGATAATCCCCTTGCTGAGTTTTTTGAATGGTTCCAACTCCTTCAATAACCAGTGGTTTGCCAATATTTAAAAACTGTTTTGCTAATGTAATGTATGAGTCGAGATCTGAAGAAGCTAAGGGAAACATTTTCCCTGTATGCTGAACAATATAATTAACCAATTGAGTATCTTCAGTAGCTTTTAAATTGAATGAAAATTGAAAGGCATTTTCAGGAAGTACAATGTCTTTTTCCTTTTCATTTTCTGTCGGTAATATTACGGATGGATCTAAAGTAAAAGTACCGATACCCTGAAGAGTAACTTTTTTTGAAGTGTATAAAAATTGGACTACGTAATGTTCTATTTTCACAAAATCAAATTTAGTGTAACCAAACCTACTTAATATTACTCAATTTGCAAAAATACTTCCCATTAATTGGTTAACTTTATACCATGATAACTGAAAAAGACAGGGCTTTTTTAAGGTATTGGGAGGAAAATCGGGAAACTGAAAACACCTTCAAACGTAAACTTTCCGGTGGATTGCCTATGGCCCTTTTGTTCGGTTTACCGATCATTTTATTGATTGTAGTAATTAGGATTTTTCTTCCCGATTGGTATACGAAAATTTCAAAGACCTCTTCTGGTATGTTTTTTACAGCAGTAATGGCTATGATTGGAGTAGTGCTTTTTTATGCATATTTTAGGATGCAATACAAGTGGGAAATGAATGAACAATTATATCAAGAATTAAAATCAAAAGAAAAGAAAATAAATTCGATTAACATAACAAACAATCATTAATTAATAAAATCCATGCAAAAATCATTTTCACTCTTGCTAGCGATAACCATTTTGTTGTCAGCTTGTAACAAATCAACCACAACCGAAAAATGTACTTATGTTGCACCCACCGCAGTTGCACCAGCTGCAGAAATTGCTTCATTAAAAGCTTGGTTAGATGCCAATTCTTTGGAATATACTCAACATTCAAGCGGTCTCTTTTATAAAATAGTTACACCAGGAACTGGAACTGTTCCCGATGTTTGTTCAAATGTGGGGGTTAAGTACATTGGTAGATTAACTACTTCTTCCACCTCTTTTGATGAAAATACTACTGGTACTGCCTTTGTACTTGGACAATTAATCACAGGTTGGCAGATAGGTATCCCATTAATCCACAGTGGCGGCTCTATTATTTTATATATTCCTCCTTCATTAGGATATGGAACTGCAGGTGCGGGTTCTGCAATCCCACCGAATTCATATTTGGTATTCTCAATTGAATTACTAGGAATTAGATAATTAACTTTCGATTAGAAAAAGGGTAGGGAAGTTGAATGTAGAAATTAATCAACAGCTCAATATTTTAATCAAGCTGATTTAATAAAACAAAATAATTGTTTACATAAATATTATTATTGGTTTTATCATTTTTGATATTGTTCATCATTGATAAAACTAATAGGAATGTTATTCTAAAAAAAGGAAGATAAATTACTTAATTGATCCAGTTAAATTGGTATTCCAATGGGGCTTTTTGACTTCTTCCTGCAATTTTTCTAAATCTTTCAGGAAGCGCCATCAAGTAATCTCGAGCTTTTTCAGCTTTGTCATTGATGCCGGTAATGTTAGATATATTCCATTCTTTTACCAAAGATTCTAAAATATCGGTATAGTCCCAGGTGGTATAAACTCCAAGACGTTGGGCCGCATCACTGAAATGGTCATAGGCTTGTCCAATTTTTTCACCAGATTGGCGAAGGAAATGTGCGGGCATTACAATTTTTTTTCTCATCATATCTTCAAAAGCCAACATCATTTCACTAGGATCAATATCAAAAATTTTCCCTACAAAACTTTTATAGGCTTTTGCATGTCTAGCTTCATCCGCTGCTATCACTCCACATATTTTTGAAAGTTGCGTAGAACCATGTGTTTTGGCAATGGTGGCTGTTCTTCGATGGGAAATATTGGTAGCCATCTCTTGAAACGAAGTGTATACAAAATTCCTGTAGGGGTCTCTACCGGTTCCAATATCAAAACCGTCTGCTATTAAATGTTGAGTGCTAATTTCCATTTGCTTCATATTCACTCTTCCAGATAGGTAGATATATTTATTTAGCAAATCTCCATGTCTATTTTCTTCCGCCGTCCACATTCGTATCCATTTACTCCAACCTTGGGGTTCCATTTTATCAATTCCTTCTACATCAGTAAGCCAACTTTGGTAGGTCGGTAAAGCTTCTTCTGTAATAATATCACCTACTAAAACAGCTAAATAATCGTAGGGTAATTCCTTGCAAGACTCTTGTAATTCTTTGATGCTAGCGCTAAAATTTTCTGATGAACTATCGGGTAAAAAATCGGTTGGTTGCCAGTTAGTGTCTATGTCTTTTAAAAATTCACTTACAATTGCATCCATTTTTTGGCCTAAAAAATTCATTACCTCAATCCTAGTATTTGATAGATTCATTTTATTTGTATAATGATAAATAATTTTATTCGTCAATGCTAATCACAATAATGGATACAAATATACAAATTGATTAGATTGCTTTGCTGCCATTAAAGAAAGAATAAAAAGTTACCAGAGAAATTATTTATATTCCGTATTTTCTTTTGATATCTCTGTCTGTCTCTCTTTCTTTGATACTTTCCCTTTTGTCATAAATCTTTTTTCCTTTACCTAAGCCGATCTCCATTTTAAATAAACCTTTCTCTGTAAGAAAAATTTTAAGTGGAATAATGGAATATCCTTTTTCTTTTGTTTTGGCTTCTAGTTTTTGAAGTTCTTTTTTATTCAGTAAAAGTTTTCTTTCCTGCATGGGCTCATGGTTGTTGTAAGTACCAAAACTATACTCTGAAATATGTAAACTTTTTACATACAACTCACCTTTATCAAAGAAGCAATAACTATCATTAAAGCTGGCTTTACCAGCCCGAAGACTCTTGATTTCAGTACCTGCAAGCACCATTCCCGCAATGAAGGTTGCTTCAAAAAAATATTCATGATAAGCCTTGCGGTTACTGAGTTCCAAACTTTAAGATTTGATGCAAAAGTACAATTAATCCGACTAGCATATTTCAATTTTTAGCCTGTAAAAGATTTCTATGTTTTAGATGTTGTATAGAAATCTTGATTTCCATTAAACAAAAACGGCAGTTACCCAATTGAGCAAACTGCCGTTTTATAAGGTCATTTATTTTTTTATTGCCTGAACAATACAATTACAGAGGCTATTTTTTTCTTCAATTCTTTTCGATGAACTATAAAATCAAGAAACCCATGTTCCAATAAAAACTCGCTGCGTTGAAAACCTTCTGGAAGATCTCTTTTAATCGTTTCTTTAATTACCCTTGGACCAGCAAATCCAATTAGTGCACCAGGTTCGCCGCAAATGATATCTCCTAACATTGCAAAAGAAGCAGTGGTTCCACCAAAAGTAGGATCAGTGCACAATGATATGTAAGGAATTTTATTATCAGTTAGTTGTGATAATTTACCAGAGGTTTTGGCTAACTGCATTAAAGAAAATGCACTTTCCATCATACGGGCACCACCACTTTTATTGATGATCATAAATGGAATGCTGTTTTTTATACAGTAGTCGCAGGCTCTAGAAATTTTCTCACCCATCACACTACCTAAGCTTCCCCCAATAAATTCAAAATCCATACAAGCAACCACTAAGTCATTGGTATCAACTTTTCCATGCGCAACAGTAATGGAGTCATGAATATCTGTTTTTTCCCAGGTCTCTTTCAATCTTTTTTCATAAGATTTAAGATCTACAAAGCCTAAGTAATCTTTTGAAACAATATTGGCAAATAATTCTGTGAATCGGTTGTCGTCAAATAAAATTTCAAAGTATTCGCCACTTCCAATTCGATGATGGTATTCACATTTTGGACAAACAAAATAATTCTCTCTTATTTCATTTACTGTACAGGTATATTTACAAGATGGACATTTAGTCCAAAGGCCTTCAGGAGCATCCGCTTTGTCCTTGGTAGGAGTAAGAATTCCTTTTTTTATGCGCTTAAACCAGCTTCTTTTCGTTTCCTCCGTTACACCATCTTCTCCTGCTAGATTTGCGTCAAAATCTTCTTCTTTAATCATATAAATTGGCCAAACAAAAAAACTGTACTACTGGTGGTAGAAAAGTTTTTTTGTATTTTTTTAATGATAAAAAAACATTCATTTTTGAAACTACTTTTTAAATTTCAAAAATAAATTCATTATCCAAAACAACTCAAATTTTTATAACAGTCTTTATAAAGGTTTTCCTTTTGGAAAATTTACTTAAGCATTCCTGTTGATACAATTTAGGTCTTCGAATGCAATTTCTAATCTTTTGCTGAAGCTTTCTTGACCTTTGCGAAGCCAAACCCTTGGGTCATAATGCTTTTTGTTAGGTTTATCTGCACCATCCGGATTACCCAATTGACCTTGAAGATATGCTTCATTCTTTTTATAATTTCCTAACACCCCATCCCAGAAAGCCCATTGAAGATCGGTGTCAATATTCATTTTGATAGCACCATATCCAATAGCCTCACGGATTTGATTTTGAGGTGAACCACTGCCACCATGGAATACAAAAAATACAGGTTTTGGACCAGTGCCCAACTCTTTTTCAATAAAAATCTGACTGTTATTTAATATTTCTGGTCTTAATTCTACATTACCAGATTTGTAAACTCCATGAACATTTCCAAAAGCAGCTGCAACAGTAAACATTCGCCCTACCTTACTTAATTCAGTGTATGAGTATGCTACGTGCTGGGGTTGAGTATATAATTTATCATTCTCAATGTCAGTATTGTCTACTCCATCTTCTTCTCCACCGGTTACCCCTAATTCAATCTCGATACTCATGCCCAATGGCGCCATTCTTTTGTAAAACTCAACCGAAGTATGAATATTTTCTTCAATCGGTTCTTCACTCAAATCAAGCATATGCGAACTGAAAAGTGGTTGACCTTTTTCTTTGTAAAATTGTTCTCCTGCATCAATTAATCCGCTAATCCAAGGAAGCCATTTTTTAGCAGCATGGTCGGTATGTAAAATTACCGGTACCCCATAATGTTTAGCGACATTGTGAATGTGCAATGCACCAGAAATACCTCCAGAGATATTAGCTTGTAACTTATCATTTGGCATACCTTTTCCAGCTAAAAACTGTGCACCGCCGTTACTAAATTGTATAATTACAGGAGAATTAACCTTTGCAGCAGATTCTAACACTCCATTAATAGTATCTGTTCCAATGCAGTTAACTGCAGGTAATGCAAATTGATTGTCTTTTGCATCATTGTAAAGTGCTTCTAATTCAGCTCCGTGTAATACTCCGGCTTTGTACTTACCCATAATTGTTTTTTTTTGCAAAATTAAGTGAATTTGGCTTTTTTATCGAAATGTTATTTAACCGATTTTGGTAATCATCAAATCGTTTTTAAATATAATATAATAATTATATATAATTTTTTCTAAAATTAATTGAAATGATTGAGTTTGCTGATTATAATTTGAAGGACAAAAAGTTAAATCTTTAGACAGAAGGTATTTATTTTGAAAGGCTTTGAATAATATCATACTTGGTTAAAATATGAAACATACCAGTTTCATCCTTGCTTAAAACGGCACCATTTTCTTTGGTGATAAAATTACTTAGTCTTTCAACAGGACAATCGAAAGCCACTTCAGGATAAGCTTTTTCCATAACAGATTCTATGGTTTGACTTTTAATACCACCATTGATAAGAATTTGATTAAATAAACCACCGGCAGAAATAGCCCCTACGTTATTGCCTTCACCCATCACTGGGATATTTTCAATATCATATTTTTTCATCAATTCTATTGCCTCTGAAACTGTTTGCTTTGGATTGAGCGTAATTAATTTTTGACTACCTCTTCCGTTGATAAGATCTTTAAAGGTTTTCATTTCTAAAAATCCTCTTTCTAACATCCACTCATCATTGTATATTTTTCCAATATAACGGCTACCATGATCATGAAAAATCAGCACTACTACATCTTCTTTTTTTAATTGGCTTTTAAGTTGCATTAATCCCTGCAAACAACTGCCTGCACTGTATCCGCAAAAAAGACCTTCTTCTTTAGCAATGCGTCTAGCCATAATAGCTCCCTCTTTATCGGTGACTTTTGTAAATTCATCAATCACACTCATGTCGTAATTGGCAGGTACAAAGTCTTCTCCAAAACCTTCACTGATGTAGGGGTAAACTTCTTTTTGATCTATTTCTCCAGTATCGAAATATTTTTTTAATAGTGAGCCATAAGTATCGATGGCCCAAACTTTAATAGAAGGATTTTTTTCTTTTAAATATTTACCTGTCCCAACAATAGTACCTCCAGTACCAGTAGCTACTACTAAATGGGTAATCTTTCCTTCGGTTTGCTCCCAGATTTCTGGACCAGTTTGTTCATAGTGAGCAAGCCGATTGGCGAGATTGTCATATTGATTTACGTACCAACTATTGGGAACTTCAGCAGCCAATCTTTTACTAACAGAATAATAACTTCTAGGATCTTCTGGCTCAACATTGGTAGGGCATACAATCACTTCTGCACCTACTGCTTTTAAAATATCCGCTTTTTCTTTCGATTGCTTTTCGGTGGTAGTGAAAATGCATTTGTATCCTTTTACACAGGCGGCCAAGGCAAGCCCCATGCCTGTGTTGCCACTCGTTCCTTCTATGATGGTGCCTCCAGGTTTAATTTTTCCTTCTTTCTCCGCAACTTCTAACATTTTGAGTGCCATCCGATCCTTAATACTGTTACCCGGATTAAAATATTCAACCTTGGCCAATACCGTGCAAGGAAGGTCTTTCGTTATTTTGTTAAGTTGAATCAATGGAGTATTACCAATGGTTTTCAAAATATTTTCTAACCACATAAAATAATTGTTTTAACGAAGTGAAAGAAAGAAGTATTCTAAAATGGGTAACATTATTTTGAAAATATTTCTATGGCCTTCAAAATTGAAAGATCCTCTTTGTTGATTATTTCATAAAATCCTTCATTTTGCCAGATTTGTCTAGCTAAAGATGATTTGATTCTCTTTAATAATTGCTTTTTTTCATTTGAATTGATGTTGGATAAATCGATTGAATCTTTTTTTGCTAAATTTTGAAACTGTTTCCAATCTTCTTCATTCAATGAAAATTGAGTGGCAAAGTCTGCAACACTTGAATGACTTGATAATCGAGATTTATTTTGCAAATAATAATGATAAGTATAATCTCCTATGATTCCTTTCATATATATTCTTGCAAGATAGGGAGAGTATAAAGAAGTATCCAAAGCAATAAAAATATCAGGAGTTATTCCACCTCCTCCAAATAGTTTTTTTCCTTTTTGAGTCGTGAAAATCTGGCTGCTGTCATTCTTTAGTGAATCTGCATTGACAACTTCTCCATCATGAAATCGTTGGTTGATTTCTTCATAATATGCCCTTTCCCCATTTTTATAAGATCGTTGTATGCTTCTACCAATTGGAGTATAGTATCTCGCAACCGTTAGTCTTAAAGCACTACCATCGCTTAAATCAAATTGCTCTTGTACTAAACCCTTTCCAAAACTTCGTCTGCCTATGATTGTGGCTCTATCCCAGTCTTGAAGGGCACCCATTAGTACTTCACTTGCACTTGCAGATCCTTCATCAGCTAAAACAACTAGGTCTCCATTCTCAAAAATGCCTTCCCGTTGGCAACGGTATTCTTTTTTAGGAATATGTTTTCCTTCTGTATAAGTAATTAATTTGTTGCCAGATAAAAATTCATCCGCGATGGCAGTGGCCTCATCCAAGACACCGCCGCCATTGCCTCTCAAGTCTAATATTAATTTTTTAAGTCCTTGTTTTTGCAAAGCCTCTAAAGACTTCATAAACTCTCGGTAAGTAACCTGGGTAAATTTGTTAAGTTTAATATAGCCTATACCTTTTTCAATGAGGTAGCTTGCGTCTACACTACTTACCGGTATTATTCCTCGAAGGATAGAAAATTTTTGAAGTTTACCTTCGCGAATAACATTGACTGCAACTGAAGAACCTAATTCACCTCTTAATAATTTCTTAATGCTTTCTGTAGTTATTTTTTTGCCAACAATTACACTGTCATTCACTTGAATGAATTTATCTCCAATTGCTATTCCAGCCTTAGAACTTGGTCCATCTGGAATTACATTTAAAACATTTAGCGTATCGTTGAAAACATTAAATTCAATTCCGATTCCAAAAAAATTGCCAGCAATATCGTCGTTTACCCCTTGAAGTTCTTCTGCAGGAATAAAAACCGAATGTGGATCAAGTTTATTTAAAACAGCTATGATAGCCGAATCACCCAATGAGTTTATCTTTACATTGTCTACATATTTATTTTGGATTAAATTCATTACCTCTTGCAAAGCAGTTGGCCTATCAAGGGAGAAAAATTTTTTCCCAGGTTGGTCATCCCTCATTCTGTATCCTATTAGCATTCCTGCAATCATGGCAATGCTCAAAAGCAAGGGAAGCCATATTTGGATTTTTTTGTTCATACCTTTTTCACTTATTAATACAAAAATAAATGAAATATGGTGAATGAGGCAGTTCAGTTTTTAATCGAAGTGATAATCACTACAAAAAAGTATAAATTTGAAGTATGTCAATAAAATTAATTGCCGATAGTGGGGCCACTAAAACGACTTGGTGTCTGTTGGAGAATGATAAAAAGAAAATCCTCTCTACTCAAGGATTAAGTCCTTATTTTTTGAAAACTGAACAAATTGAGCAGATTGTGAGATCGGAAGTTCAATCAAAATTAAAGGGAGTCGAGCCAGATGAAATATTTTTTTATGGAACAGGTTGTATTAACCCAGGAAATGAAAAATTGGTAAAAAAAGCATTGCGCAATTTGTTTCCTTCTTCAGCAATCAATGTTACCCACGACTTGATGGGAGCAGCCAAAGCATTGTGTGGAGACCAAAAAGGAGTAGCCTGTATTTTGGGAACTGGATCAAATTCTTGTTACTACGATGGTAAGAAAATTGTTAAAAATAGTCCTGGACTTGGATTTATTTTGGGTGATGAAGGCAGTGGAGCATATATGGGAAAAAAGGTAGTTCAATATTATTTGTACAATACCTTTGATCCAGATTTAATGGATCGGTTCAATGCAATGTTTAATACCAACTCGGCTGAGATTCTAGAGGCGGTTTATAAGAAGCCTCTGCCCAATCGATACCTAGCTAGTTTTGTTCAATTGTTAGTAGAAAATCGCGGCCATTACATGGTGGAGAATATCATAGAAGATAGCATGAATGATTTTTTCTTTCACCACGTTTATAAATACAAACAAAGTTGGACCATGCCGATTAATTTTGTTGGGAGTGTCGCTTTTGGATTCAAGGATGTGTTGAAAGAAATGTGTAGTTCCTACGAATTGCAGTTGGGGAAAGTATTAAAAAATCCTATGGATGGTTTAATTAAATACCATTCTAAATAGTTTTTTTTGGACCATCTATCAATTTTATGAATGTAAAAATGGATCAGGCAATTGAATGTTTTCATTTAATGATCTATTTTTATTGACCTATTTTTATCATTTAAAATTTCAACGAGTTTTCTTTCATGCAAGACATTGAACCTTATTTCAATTGGAGACATCTTTACAGTGCAGAAGAAGATCAACTGTCTCCTTTTTTTGGTCGAAGCTACAGTGAATTCGAGTTCTCCAATACGGTTTACAATTATTATATTCATCCTCAATGGGACGATTTTGGTTCTCGAACTTTGTATCTGAAAATATTATTTGTAGAGTATGATCAGCAATATGCAATCATCGAATTAATTGGCGAATGGAATGATGCCATCGAGAATGATGTAATGACCCTTCGGAGGGACGTAACAGATTTGCTTCAAAAGCAGGGCATTACCAAATTTATATTGATAGCAGAAAATGTGCTGAATTTCCATAGCAGTGATGATAGTTATTATGAAGAATGGCATGAATCGGTGGCAGACGAAGGAGGCTGGGTGGTAATTGTAAATTTGCCTATTCAAAGCCAGTATGATTTTAAAAAGGCTAGACTGACTAATTATGTTGCTTTATTAGATTTTCCGCAGTGGCGAACATTAAAGCCTGAATTTGTGTTTAATCAGGTCGATGATTGGATGATTCGGCAGCTTGAGTAAGTATTTCTTTTGATATTTACCTTTTGCCGAATTCGATTACCTAATATTTTTTTTATTTAAAACTTTTTTTATTGTTCCTTACGTATTTTTGTAGCCTGAAAAAATTAATTAAGTTTATATGACATCCAAACAATTTTTCACCTCTTCGATTGGAAAGAAAATTACCATGGGCCTTACTGGCTTCTTTTTAATCAGCTTCTTGATTGTTCACTGCAGTATCAATGCCATGATTTTTTTTAATGATGGGGGACAGACTTTCAATCACTGGGGACATTTTATGGGGTCAAATTTGCTTATCCGAACTGCAGAAATTGGACTTTTTGTTTTTCTGTTGATTCATATTATTCAAGGATTGTTATTGTGGAAACAAAATAGAAGTGCCCGCCCAGTTAAATACATTGTAACCAAACCCAATGAAAATAGCAAATGGTATAGCCGGAGCATGGGCTTATTGGGTACTTTAATTCTAATCTTTTTAATATTGCACCTCTATCATTTTTGGACGCCTTCAAGATTTGGAGGTATAGCGAATGTTCGCGCTTTAGAAGAAACTACCCTTTCAGATTACAATAACCAGCCGGTGCATGACTTATTTAAGGAAATGTTACTAGTTTTTCAAAACAATTTACTGGTTGTAATAGTATATGTGTTGGGAGTAATTTCTTTGTGCTGGCATTTGTTACATGGTTTCCAGAGTGCATTTCAAACTTTTGGATGGAATCATAAGAAATATACGCCCTTGATTAAATCTTTGGGCGTAGGCTACTCAATCATTATTTGTTTGTTGTTTGCAATGATGCCGATCGCTATTTATTTACATTGGATAGGGTAATCAATTTGCTTTCAATTAAAATCATATTATAAAATATTAACCAATTAATTAATCAACTAATTACCTCTACTATGGCTTTCGATTCGAAAATTCCCAAAGGTGAAATGAATGAAAAGTGGAATGATTATAAAGGGCATGTGAAATTGGTCAATCCCGCTAACAAAAGAAAACTGGAAGTAATTGTAGTAGGTACCGGTTTGGCTGGTGCATCTGCTGCTGCTTCCTTGGGTGAAATGGGTTATAAGGTAAAAGCATTTTGTTTTCAAGATAGTCCACGTAGGGCGCATAGTATTGCAGCACAAGGTGGAATCAATGCGGCAAAGAATTATCAAAATGATGGAGATTCTGTATTTCGTCTTTTTTATGATACAGTAAAGGGGGGCGACTACAGATCTAGAGAGGCCAATGTGCATCGCTTGGCCGAGGTAAGTACTTCCATTATTGATCAATGTGTAGCACAAGGAGTTCCATTTGCAAGAGAATATGGAGGTTTATTAAGCAACCGTAGTTTTGGTGGTACACAGGTACAACGTACTTTTTATGCAGCCGGACAAACTGGTCAACAATTGTTATTAGGTGCTTATAGTGCTTTGGAAAGACAAGTTGCTTTGGGTAATGTAACGATGTATGCCCGTCATGAAATGCTTGATGTGGTAATGGTTGAAGACAAGGCTAGAGGAATTATTGCTCGTAATTTGGTTACAGGTGAATTAGAAAAACATTTCGGCCATGCGGTACTGTTATGTTCTGGTGGATATGGCAACGTATTTTATTTGAGCACCAATGCAATGGGAAGTAATGTAACTGCTGCGTGGAAAGCTCACAAGAAGGGAGCCTATTTTGGCAATCCTTGTTTTACCCAAATTCATCCTACTTGTATTCCTGTATCGGGCGATTACCAAAGTAAGCTTACGCTGATGAGTGAAAGCTTACGCAATGACGGTCGTATATGGGTGCCTAAAAATAAAGGGGAAAATAGAAAGCCTGTTGATATACCTGAAGAAGAAAGAGATTATTATTTGGAAAGAAGGTATCCTGCTTTTGGAAATCTAGTGCCTAGAGATGTTGCATCGAGAGCCTCTAAAGAGCGTTGCGATGAAGGATACGGAGTAGGAACAACCAAATTGGCAGTTTACTTAGATTTCGCAGATGCCATTCTTAGGTATGGCAAAATTGAAGCGGGCAAGATGGGCGATCATTCAGCCAGCGAAGAGGCATTGATTAAATTAGGAAAAGATGTTGTAAAAGAAAAATATGGTAATCTTTTCGCTATGTATGAAAAAATTACAGGTGAAAATCCATACGATATGCCCATGCGAATTTACCCTGCAGTGCATTATGTAATGGGGGGATTGTGGGTGGATTATGAATTGCAAACCACCGTCAAAGGGTTGTATGCATTGGGTGAGGCTAATTTTAGTGAACATGGGGCCAATCGATTAGGCGCTTCTGCCTTGATGCAAGGCTTAGCTGATGGTTATTTCGTAATCCCTTATACTTTAGGAAATTATTTGGCAGATGAAATACGCACTGCTAGTATTTCTACAGATCATCCTGCTTTTGTAGCGGCAGAGAAAGCAGTGAGTGATCGTATTGAAACCCTGATGAATATCAAAGGAAAACAAACGGTTGAAAGTTTTCACAAACGCCTCGGTTTAATCATGTGGGACAAATGTGGTATGGCAAGAAATGAAAAAGGATTAAATGAAGCCATTGAGCAAATTCAAGCTTTGAAAAAAGAGTTTTGGTCTGATGTAAGAATACCAGGTGAGGTAAAAGGTATGAATCCCGAATTAGATAAAGCAGGGAGGGTAGCCGATTTTATTGAATTGGGTGAATTGATGTGTAAAGATGCGCTGGCTCGAAATGAAAGTTGCGGCGGTCATTTTAGAGAAGAATATCAGACCGAAGATGGAGAAGCCAAAAGAGATGACGAGAATTTTAGTTTCGTTTCTGCATGGGAATACATGGGTGAAAGTGACTGGAAATTAAATAAAGAAGAACTAAAATTTGACATTGTAAAACCTACGCAAAGGAGTTACAAATAAGCTAAACCAACTATTCAAACACCTAACCTTTCAATAATGGAACATTATAAAATGAATCTGACGTTAAAAGTTTGGCGTCAAAAAAACAATCAATCAGAAGGTTCTTTGGAAACTTACCAAGTAAAGGACATTTCTTCTGAAATGTCTTTTTTAGAGATGTTTGATGTTTTAAATGAGCAACTAATCATAGCAGGTGATCAGCCAATTGCATTTGATCATGATTGCCGTGAAGGGATCTGCGGAATGTGCAGCATGCATATCAATGGAAGGGCGCATGGTCCTTGGACAAGCAATACAACCTGCCAACTTCATATGCGTGCATTTAAGGATGGGGATACAATCGTGGTAGAACCATGGCGTAGCAAGGCCTTTCCTGTTATAAAAGATTTAATGGTAGACAGAAGTGCTTTTGATAGAGTCATCCAAGCTGGAGGTTTTATTTCAGTAAATACTGGTAATGCTGTGGACGCCAACAGTTTACCTATCGATAAAAAGAATGCAGACGATGCATTCATGGCTGCCTCTTGTATTGGATGTGGGGCTTGTGTGGCAACCTGTGTTAACAGTAGTGCCATGTTGTTTGTGAGTGCCAAGGTTTCTCAATTGGCATTATTGCCTCAAGGTGCTCCCGAGCGCGAATCAAGGGTATTAAATATGGTGGCTCAAATGGACAAGGAAAATTTTGGTAACTGTACCAATACTTATGCCTGTGAAGCTGAATGTCCAAAAGGTATTTCGGTGGCTAATATTGCCCGAATGAATAAGGAATACTTACATGCTAGCTTGACTACAGAGTCTTAAGCCAACCTATATTAATTTAAAAAACCTTCCTTTTGGAAGGTTTTTTTGTAGGGTAGGGTTGGTCGAAGTTAGCCTGTAAAAATCAAAAAATGACATATAAAAAAAGCGTTCCGACTACTAGTCGGAACGCTTTTTTTATAAATAGGCTGAATGATTTTATCCAAACAATCCACCTTTTTTAAAGGAGCATACACCCTCGCCAATTTTAAATCCATTTTGAAACACTTCAATTTTATAGTTGCCAATGGCAAAATTTGAATTCTGTTTCCAATCAAAACTTACTGTTTGACGCTGTCCCTGTGTATAATTGATTTCAATTTTATGGGTAAATAGTTTTTCAGCTCCATCGCGGGTTTTAAATTTACCAGAGCCAAGCGCTTCTACTGCAATTGGACTTCCATCAGGTGCTGATATAGAAACGTAAAGCTCTTTCGGTCCAGAAGTAGCAATTCGATTTTCATCTAAATCAAAAGTGATCCTTAGTTTATCCACCCTCTTCGCTGTGGTGGTTTGTTTTTCCTTTCCATTTTTTCTTTCATTAACACCCAAAATATTGAAATTAGAAGCATGAAGGGTAGAACCTACATTGATCATATCTTCTTTTTCCTTAATGACAGTTTTAGCTGATTCAAGATTTTTTTCAACAATGACTTTTTCCTGAGTTACTGCCTGTTTTTCTTGGGTTAATTGAATATTCTGACCTTTGAGCACTTCAATCTGTTCTTTGTAACCCTGAATGTCTGTATTCAATGATGCAATAAGTCGTTTGGCTTCCATTAACTGAGCCTTTGTAGCATTTGCATTGGAAAGCAGACTTTGAATACGTGCCTTCTTTTGGTCAATTTCTCTGTCCTTGCTCGAGATGGCACTGTCCTTTTTAGCTGAGCTAGTTTTTAAAAGATCATAGCGCATGGTAGCCTCATCGAGTAAACTTTGGAGCGTGTCTTTTTCAGTAACTACCGCTGCGTATTGAATATCTTTTTGAAGGATGGTTTCTTTGGTTTGACCTTTGTCCCAAATAATATAACCCCAAGTGGCTATCAATGCAATGACTAGCAAAATGGTGATTAAATTGCGCCTGTCTTTTTTTTCTGGCTGAGGAAATACTGGCGGCTGGTCACCTGCCGAAGGGAAATTTTCAAATGCCATAATGGTTTTTTTATAAAATGAATTGTAAATTGTTTGAATCTTAATGAATCGTCAAATTAATAAGTCTGAATCAGTTTGTTCTTCAAAGTTATATTTATTTCCCAAAATCATGCCAAAGACATTTTATTTAAAAGCCTGTATTGGTAAATGAGACCCTTAAATGCTTTGAGAAAGAATTTTAATAGTACATATCTTATGAAATAAATTTTGTTTTGATATGGGACTTATCGCTGTTTAATTAAATGATTTTATCATGCAGGCTAGTCCTAATACGGTGTTAAAAATCTATTAACTTCCCAATTCTCCCTCCTCCTCCTGCAAAGAAGACGGACTTGCCATTTTTTGATTTTCTACAAACATGATAACTTTCTCTGCTAATCCAATTCCATGTATTGCCATCATCTTTACTAAAATCTACCCCATTTAGACCACAACTAATCCAGTTTTTGTTATTCAACCATTCAACACAACTTCGATATCCATGAAGGGGTATTTTGGGGGCAACCCAATCCTTGCCTGCATTTTTGGTAATGAAGCAATTGTCGATATTGGAGTCTTTAGAATTGAAATCTCCTCCAACAACAATGAACATCTTGGTATTTTTTACTGCGATTGAATTAGCTCCAGTACTTTGTTTCCCTTGAATAATAGGAACTAAGACCTTTTTACCACTAATAAATAAGTGGCTGCTTACACCACCGCTAACAAAAACAGCATTCTGTTGATCAATTTTCCTGATATTGGTACCGCTGCTAGCAAAAAAAGCTTCACCAGAATCGGCAATGGGGTTATTTTGAAATGGGAGGTCTTTCCAACTAATACCTCCATCAATGGTATTGGCTATAAAGATTCTACCCTCCAAAGGATCACCTATTACAATTCCGTTCAGCCCATTTAAAAACTCCATGGCATCCAAAAACATTGCAGGAGAATTGTTTTCGTAGACTTTTTTCCAATTGGCTCCACCATCTGTGGTCCTAAGAATATGGGCAGGAGAGGAGATTCCCATTATTATGGCAGTAGTATCATTGAATGCTTCAATATCCCTAAATTCAGTTTTTTCATATCCCTTAACCACCTGCCAATTAAATGTTTTGCCACTGTCTATCGACTTACCGACCATGCCATTGCTTCCGCTAACCCATATAATTCGGTCATTTACTACACTCATTCCTCGAAGGGAACTTGGGGTGCCCGAGCTAAGTAAATTCACTCTTTGGGCTTTTAAAGAATCGGTGCAAGCAATTAATAAGATTGAATAAATAAATATTTTGAATTGATAGGCCATAAGTTGAATTTTGCAGTTCATTATAAAAACTATTTCAAAGCAATCGGTTACAATTTATGCTTTTCAAGCTAAAGTTAACAAGGTTTTATATTGAATTAGGTTACTAATTTCTATCTAAATTGATATTCAAATTTTCATTATGATACCTTATTGGATGAGCAGAACCCAACTAATGTTGGGAGAGGAGAAAACGCAGCAATTAATAAATAAAAATGTGCTTATTATTGGTCTCGGCGGAGTAGGAGGCATCTGTGCAGAGATGATTGCTAGGGCAGGAATTGGTAAAATGACGATAGCTGATGGGGATGTAGTAGACCTGAGTAACTGTAACCGGCAGGTGGCGGCTTTGCATAGTACCGCACAACAATCCAAGGCGGCTGTAATGGCTGAGCGAATCAGAGATATCAATCCAGCCATTGAGTTGACTGTGCTCAATGAATTTATTCAAGAACAAAGAACAGTAGAGCTTGTTGCTAATGGCGGTTTCGATTATGCGGTGGATTGTATTGATACCCTTACCCCAAAGGTTTGGTTTATTAAAACTTGTATCGATCAGGGGGTACCCATTGTAAGCTCCCTAGGTGCCGGAGGCAAAATGGATCCATCCCAAATTCAGGTGGAGGATATATCTAAAAGTTATCAATGTAAACTAGCTCGTTACGTTAGAAAGTATTTACATGAAATGGGAATTTATAATGGAGTGAAAGTAGTTTTTTCTCCTGAAAAGATCGATAAGGAAAAGGTGATTGTTACTGAAAAGGCTTTTCCAAAAAAGTCATTGATTGGAACCATCTCCTATATGCCAGCTATTTTTGGTTGCGTAACGGCAAGTGTGGTTATAAGAGATTTATACGAATTAAATAATTGATATACAAGTATTTATAAGAATTAGTTAAAATTAAAATTAATAATATTTATCTATTTAATACTCTAAACGCTAAAAACAGCCATTAATTGATCTGTTATTTCAAGTAAAGTGTTTAATTTTAATTAAAACTTAATTGTAAAATATTGATTATTAATTATTTATAAATTTTATTGCATTTTAAAATTTAATAAAAATTGATTTCTCTAATTTCAATTGTCTTCAAGCTTTAAGCTGCCAATATCTTCAATTAGCCTATCCATCTCTACCCTCAAGGTTCCGTTGTAAACTCCCCTTATCCTTCTGTGTTGATCTACCAGTATAAAATTCTCGGTATGTAAGAACTCATTTCTTTTTTGGTAAAAACCGATCGTATCACCTGCATAATATTGCTGTTTGGCAAGTTCATAAATTTCATTTTTGTTGCCGGTTAACAAATGCCATTTGCCACTCTTGATTCCCTTGTCCTTGGCAAATTTCCTTAAAACTGGCACGCTGTCCATTTCAGGAGTTACCGAATGTGACAGAAATATAACCCCCTTGTCTTCTTTGAATCTCTGTTGAAGAATGTCCATATTGGCAGTCATTTTAGGACAAATATTATTGCATCGGGTAAAAATGAAATTGGCTACATAAATTTTACCCTCCACAGTCTTTTCAGTCACCAGTTGATTGTCTTGGTTAGTAAATGAAAACTTGGGTATTTGATGAATACTTGTATAATTTGAATCAGTTGGTTTGATCCATTCCGGGGTAAAGTCTGGCTGATTAATAAAAGGAAGAGGAACTTGTTCTGGATGGGTTTTGCAACCAACCAATAAAATCAGCCATGCAAGGGTATTATTTTTTAATGACTGAATCATAAGGATTTGAACAGATTTTTAGACCTAGTAAGCCATATCTCTTACCATTTTTAATTACGTAATTGGCTCTAATGGCCCCATTTGACCACCACATTTTCTGGCTACCCTCTTCATATCCCTTCTTGTAATGAAAAAAGCGATAAGGCTGTCCATTTTTGTCCCATTCTTTTAATTCACCATCGTGTTCAGCATTGAGGAAATGGTATTCAAATTTCTTAGCTCCATTCTCCCACCATCCCTGATGAAATCCTTCCTTATTGCCATCTATATAAATCCTTGTTTCAACCAGTTGGCCATTTGGGTACCACTTTTTAAAAACACCCTCCTCTTTTCCATTTAGGTAAGAGCCTGAAAATAAACTGTCCCCATTTTGATAAAGCCCGTACACATGGCCTGAAAATTTTTTATCAAGAAAAAAAAGTGTATCCTGGTGAAAATTGAAGCCGCTATCAGAACTTACAATGGTTAAATTCGGGACCGGTTTTATCTTCTTCTCAGCTGTTGGATTAGGATTTTTTTCAACGCAACCCACAAATATTGTTAAGACGATACCAATTAAAGTCAATAAAAATGGATTGGATTTAATTAGTAATCGTTCCTGGTGTACCATAAAAACCATTTCCGTTGATATAAGGTGCTACTGCGGTAGTATGATAGTGATAGGTTCCATTGGGATAGTCAGCTGTTACTGCAGTGTGCCCATGATAAGCGTCTAATGCTGATTCGGCAACCGTAGCTCCATTTTCTTCTGGTCCATATACAGGGAAACCATCTAGTAAAAAGCCAACTAGTGATGACTTGCTAGATTTTACCTTTGTAAGATAAAGTGGTTCAACGTGATAATGATAGGAGCCAGTTGCCTGAGGATGACCATAATACTGATCGAATCCTTTCTTCTCATCTCCCAACGAAACACCTCCTGCAGCATATTGATTGTATAAAGCTACTCCATCTAGTGCAAAACCAATTGGTCCCAATGGTGTAGCCGAATGGGCACTGTTTACAGCAGGTTTGAGTGGAATTTTAAAGGTATAATTTTGATCCACTATTTGATTGGGCGCTTTTGAGAAAATTTCGCCATTAAATGTGGTAGATCCATTAGCAAAACTCTCGTAAAGTGCATTACTGGTTGGCCAGTAACAACTTTTATGACTTGGAATACCTTTTGTTTTAACAGTTAGATAAGTCCCGTCAGAGGTGATACTAGTAGCTCCAAAAATCTTGGTATAAATATCCGGTACTGTATTGCTGCCGGAAGAAGATCCACTGCTAGATCCACCAGAACTACTGGATGAACTTGAAGTTGTAGATGTTTCTTTTTTGCATGAAAAAAGCATTGTAGCTATTGCAAAAAGTAAGATTGAATTTTTCATAGTTTTGAAATTTTATAGTAGAAAATACAAATTAAGTAAAAGGTTATTAAAAAGAATAAGATACGGTTATTAATTTTTTAGAATCTTTTTTTAGTTTGACTGAATTGATACTTATTTATCGTTGATACGAGTTAGTAGTTACTACTCCAGCTGAACTGGTTAGCTTAAATGTATATTTATTTCCAGCATCCCAGCTGTATTCTACATATCCCATATTAGCTCCTACTTGATAAGTTAATTTATATGCATTGGTGCCTGTTGAGGCAAAGGCTTTGATAGACGCTCCACTCAAAGGGGTGGTTGCCGGTCTTAAAGGGGATGAAAATGCCTGAGGCAAAATTTGGTTTTCTGGCGCTGGAGTTGATGGGTCGGTCGAAACTTTCCCTTTCATTGCCCCTACAACATAAGGATAATTGGTTGTACCATGGTAATGATAAACTCCATTTGAAATAACATGTCCGTGACAGGTATCTAAAGTTTGCATAGCGGATCCATCGGGCTCTTTTTCTCCATATACTGCAAAGCCATCCAATGCAAAGGCAATAGGTTTAAGCCCAGAAGTAGTAGATAAGTGAAGCGGTGCTGCATGATAGTGGTAATCGTCTCCCTTTCCACAATGTCCTCCCCAATTATCTAATTCCCCAATCAAATAAGAATCTTCACTTCTATTGTTCAACGCATTGAAAATAGGTATGCCATTGACTGCAAGCGCTACGGCCCCTTTCATAAAATTGGACTTGGTACTCAATGGCACGCTTGCATAAACAGGTTGTAAGGGAATGGACCAACTGTTGGTACCGGTGTAGAATTGAGGGATAGGTACTTGTTGTTGCCAGTTAGTAATTCCTACCATCATATTGTGGGCTGGGATTCCATTGGACGCAACATAAAAATAGGTGTCATCCCATCTGGTACTTACCGATGGTTTATTGGGAGCAAATGCTGAATCTATAAAGCCTGTGGTTGTTTTTGGAATAGAAGAACTGCTGGTGTTATTAGTAGTGATGGTATCAGTAGTTTTTTTACAGGCAAATCCTACTAAAGACAAGAATAGAAAATAACTTGAAATCAGCAACCATTTTGTTCTGCTTTGTATTGCTTCGCTAAAAAGTTGGTAAACTTTTTTACTGATAATAAAAGTTGCCATTATTAATATTATCAAAATAAAAAATAGATAATAATTTATATTCGAATCAATCTGAATAGTTGAATTGCTGATATTACCTGAACCTATATTGAGTTGTTCATATTTTTTTATTTTGAAACGGGCTAATAATTGGTCTTGCTCGCTGAGGTTTTCAATGGCTACTTTTACAAGATTCCCATCTACTTGTTCAAGTAAAATAAAATCACTTTTCCCCATAGAAAAATTCCCCTTTATCACCTTGCCACTTTTCAACTGCCAGTTGTTAAAAATTGCTCCAGCCCCTTGATAATGCCCACCTGGATGAGCTAAGGACACTGTTGAATAGATCAAGAGTGCAATTAGTAAACTTTGACGAATAATTGAATTTATTTTCATAAAAATTAATTTAATATAACTGGATTTATCTTGAGTAAGTGACATTGATGATTGATGACCCTAATGTTTTACCACTAATTGCACTGAGTAAAATATCCATGGTCACTTGTGATTGAGGTACTGTAAAAACAGGTGCTGATGAAAGAGCGTATACAGTTATAATATACAATTTATCACCAGGCCCCTGCGAACATGGGGGAGTATAACTCGTATTTCCATTGACAGTATTGATGCCAAATAATCCAACACCTGAAACTGCTTCAGAGATACTGGTTACTGACGATGGTATATTGTACAAAACCATGTACACATGTTTATCTCCAGGACCAGGAATATGGTGCATGGTAATTGCATAACTATTGGTCCCACTGGGAGCGCCCGTCCAACTTAAAGGGGGTGAAACACCCAAACTGTCGCAGGTGTACTTTTTTGGATACTTGCCATTGTTAACAAATGCACTGCTGCTTGCAACAAAATTAGAACTAGCTGTGCTGTTTGATGAGCTAGTTTCTTTTTTGCAGGAAGCACTTAAAAGGCAAACAAATAAGATGAGTACTGTGAAAAGTCGATTGATTGCCATTTTTTTGGATTTTAAAGTTGATCAAAAGGAAAAAAAAATTCAGGTTCTTTTCTATTGACAATAGAAAAGAAAAAAAGTTTAATCTCTAGCATTAAATTCCTTCAAAAATAATTAAAGACTTCTTAAAAATATCTGTTTTTTAAAAAGAAACAATTAATTAAAGATTGCTAAAAATTAGATTTGATAAAAATAATTAAGCTGGTATGAAGTCTATGTGAAGATTTGCGCCGGTTGCATTGGCATTTGTTACTATTTGTGGAAGACCATTTCTTCTGAGAGATTTTGGAGTAAGTTTTGTTGCGTAAATATTGTAAATTTGAAAATTCTGATGATTAAAAATATAAAATCTTTTTTCAAATTCAAACCTGCTCTTGCCGTAGGTTTTTTGTTCTCTACTTCTAGTTTATTGTTCGGAACCTGGGTTGCTTCCATCCCAGGTATTAAAGAAAGGCTAGGTTTTACAGATGGCAGTCTTGGATTATCCCTTTTACTTTCTCCTCTTGGAGCGATAACAGGTATGTTACTTTCAACGAGGGTATTCAGTAAAATCAATATTGGAAAATGGATGTTGAATGGATTTTATTTTGTTTGCTTAATTATGGTTTTACAAATCAATTCGGTCAACCGAATCATGTTTTGGTTTTGTCTATATTTTTATGGGTTATTTAGTTTTCTTAATGGATTGGCTGTTAATTCGGCAGTTAATTTGATGGAAAAAAAGCACCATCGCCTTTTAATGAGTACTTGCCATGGTATGTATAGCTTAGGTGGTGCAGTGAGTGCAGGCTTGGCAGTTTTAATGTTTTCTATTCATTTAACTTCTGGATGGCAGATTTTAATAGTAGTTGCCGGAATTGTATCAGTAATTTTCTTAAGTAGAAATCTATTATTGGGAAATACAGATATCATTCATTCGGGTTCTGGAATTAAATTACCTTCTCCTGCTATATTAGGAATTTCCTTCATCTGCATGGTTGTTTTTATGGCAGAAGGATGCGTTGCGGATTGGAGTGCAATTTATTTTAAGGAAATTTTAAATTCTCCAAAAGAATTGGTCAGCCTTGGTTATGCAGGTTTTAGTATTGCTATGACCATTGGAAGACTTAACGGCGATCGTTTAATACCAAGTATTGGTAGTAAAAAAGTTGTTGTAGTGGGCAGTCTATTGGCGGCCCTTGGTTTTTTGATCGTTGTAATATCTCCTGGAGTTTTGATTGCTATTGGAGGGTATGTTTTAATAGGATTTGGCTGTTCTTGTATCGTTCCGGTTTTGTTTACTGCCTCAGCAAATATTCCAGGCGTAAGTACGGTAGAAGGTTTTGCAATGGTCACTACCGGAGGATTAATAGGTTTTCTTAGCGGCCCTTCTTTGATTGGTATAATCTCAGAAAAAACGGACCTCTCTAAGGGCTTATCGCTTTTGATTTTATTAACAATTGCAGCAGCAATTGTTGCTTGGAGAAATAGTTTTTTAGTTAAAAAGCAATCACTTACTACTACTTTACCTTACGATGAACAGATATACTAGTCTATCGTATCAACTAAATTTTTCTTAATAATTTTATCGGTAGAATTAAAATAAAAGAGGCCGAAGAAATGCATTTGATGCAAATTCCTCAGCCTCTTTTAAGAGTTACAAATAATTATTTAAGCGTCTTCAACAGGTCTTCATTTAATTTTACATAATCTGGATTTTTTCCTGCTTTTGCTAATTCCAATGATTTGGTTGCAGTAGCAATAGCTTCTTGTTTTTTACCTAATTTAACCAAGCAGTTCGCTTTTTGGTGATACATGTAATAGGCAGTTGGACTTTGTTCTACCGCTTTATTAAACCAGCTTAAAGCTTGGTTTAAGTCTTTTCCGCTTTCCAAATAATACATAGCTGCGCTGTAATAAGGCAGATTGTCTTTGGTCATAATATTTTCAATCTGCTTCATTACTTTGCTATCAACGTCGGTAGAAATAGGTAATGAAACGGATGTATTTTCCCATTGAAGATTTAATTCACAGCTGCCTGATTTTACATTGGTAAATTGCATTGAGAAGGTCTCAACTTTATTAGCCATTGCTACCGGGTTTACATTTACCCTAACCAAATCACTTTCTGCTTTGTAGGCAGAAGGAGAGGTGACATCCAACTGTTTGGTAATAATTAAAATCCAGCTGTTTTTGCTAGGAATAGAAAGTAATCCATATTTACCTGCAGCAATTTTTTTGTCACCAATCGTAACGTCTTCCCCAAATGTTAGCGTGGTAGCAGAATTAGCTCCAGTGCGCCATACATTTCCAAATGGGACCAAATCTCCAAATATAACTCGACCCTTTGCATTGGGTCTAGAGTATGACAATTCGATGGTGGACAATCCGAAATTTTGTTTAATGGTCTGTGGTGTGCTAGGCTGTGGAGTTACCAATGACTGGGCAAAACTCACACTGCTTAAAGTAACCGCGAATAGAAAAAATATTTTCTTCATAATTTTAATTTAATGGCTAAATTAGTATGTATTCCTTAAACAGTAAACTTTTTCTAATTTTATTATTTCACAATCACAATTGAAGGGTTCAAATATTAGCTTATTTTTGTAATCAATTCCATCGTTTTTTAAGATTAATAATATGTTTTTATGAAAATCCAATTCTTTAAAAAAATTGTCTTTAGTTTGTTTTGCTGCTATCTTCCCTTTGCATCCTTTGCATGGGGAGTAGAGGGTCATCGTATTGTAGGACAAATAGCTGAAAGTTATCTTACCGAAAATGCAAAGAGGGAAATCAAAAAGATTTTAGGGACAGAATCAATCGCAATGGCAAGTAACTGGGCTGATTTTATAAAGTCGGATACTTCTTTCAATTATATTAACAGTTGGCATTATATTAATCTAAAATCTGGACTTTCATCAACCGAGGTAAAGGCGTATTTAAATCAGGATACGGAGGTAGACATTTATTCTCGCATTAATTTTTTAGTAAAAGAACTCAAGAATAAAAAATTGTCTAAAGATGATAAAATATTTTATTTAAAATTGCTCATTCATTTTGTAGGAGATATTCATCAACCTTTGCACGCAGGTAGGCTTGAAGATTTAGGTGGAAATAAGGTTAAAGTGAACTGGTTTAGTGATCCCAAAAATTTACATCAAATTTGGGATGATCAATTAATTCTTTTTCAACAGCTCAGCTATACAGAATATTGTGCTTCCATCAATCACGCTAGTCCTACTCAAATAAAAACATGGCAGCAAGAACCCCTCAGCGATTGGATTTTACAGTCCTATCAATTGTCTGAAAAGATTTATAGTGATATAAAGCAACCCAATCAGCGACTAGAATATAGATATAATTTTAATTACGTTTCGATTCTAAATCAACAATTATTAAAAGGAGGAGTGCATTTAGCAGGGGTTTTAAATGACATCTTTAAAGGATAAATATTTAATTCCTTTATTTTTATCTTTTGGAATAGGGGATAATATCTATATCAAATAACTCTTACAACCTTTTTATTTTTTGAATAATTATTTTTTCTAAAAAAGCTTGTTTTTGTTGCTTTTGCAGTTGAATTTTTCTGACTATTTCCATCCCATTAACAACCGTTCCAAAGGCAGCGTATCCTGGATCATTGTTAACTACTTCATCAAACTGAGTTTGATCACCAATGCAAATAAAAAATTCTGTATTTCCTGTCCCTGGAGATAAACGAGCCAATGAAAGAGTTCCACTGGTATGACTTAATTTACTTTTACTAGTAGGTTCGTGTTCGATGCCCAAAACTGTTGGATGTTGAGCATCGTTTGTTTTCCAAATCCCTCCTTGAATTAATCCAGTATTGGCTTCTGTGCTTAGTCCTTCTTGAAGAAGGACCCTGTAAAATGAACTGTTATTGTAATAGCCTGAATCAATAAAAGACAGAAAGGCTGCCACAGATTTAGGTGCTTGCTTTGGGAAAAGTTCAGCTTCTATGTCTCCAAAAGAAGTAACAATCAAAATATGTGGATTTTGGTTACTACTTTGATTACAACCTATTAAAATAACAGCTAAAAAAGTGAAAATCCATATTTTCATAGAAAACTTGTAGAAAAATCTAGGTGTTGTATTTTTTTTATTCCTTTTGAATAGATTATTATTAGAAAAAAATTACACAGTAGTGAGTCTTACATTGATTGCATTGGCTCCTTTTGGACCCATTTCAATTTCAAAGGTAACTTTGCTATTTTCTTTGATATTGTCTTGGAAGGCATTCATGTGTACAAATACACTTTCCTGGGATTCAAGGTCCTTGATGAATCCATATCCCTTTGATTCATTAAAAAATGTAACGGTACCTTTTCTTATTAAATCGGCCGGATCGAAAGGTTTTTGTTTAGGCACTCCAATTTCGATGTCTTCCACATTTATTTTAATCATTTTTCTAGGATCCGGAGGAGTGGAGGAAAGGTTTCCATTTTCATCGATATAGGCAATCATATCGTCAAAAGATTTGCCATCTTTGGCATTGTCTTTTCTTTCTTGTTTTTTTTCTTCTTTGTCTTTTTTGTCTTTTTGCTTCTTTTTTTCTCTTTCTTTTTTATTCCAGGTTTCCTGTGATTTAGCCATAATTTATATTAATTGTTTTATTTTTTTGATGGAAATCCAACCAATCTGTTTCCTATCTAGAACCAATAGGAACAGTTTAATCGGTTAATTTTACTGAAGGTACAATATTTATACCCTTCTATCAAATGCATGTTAGAAATAAGATAAAAACGCATTGTTTTCCTGTTTCGGAAAGCTGGACTAGAATCCTCCAATTTTAAATTTTCAAGCTTTTTAGGTTCTTAAAAAACATTTTTCCTAGGTCCAATAATTGCTCTAATTTCAACTTTCATAAATTTTATCCATTTAAATCATATTAATAAGGTATGAATCAAAAGCAGTATGGCCTATTTTCTCTTCCTGTCATAGTGGGCTCTTTGGGATTTTTTGTAGACATCTATGACCTATTACTTTTTAGTATTGTCCGAAAGTCAAGTTTTAAGGACTTAGGGGTGGCAGCGGCTGACATGAAAAATATAGGAGAAAATATCATTAGCTGGCAGATGCTTGGTTTAACAATTGGCGGAATTGTATGGGGTATCATTGGGGATAAAAAAGGAAGAAGAAATGTTTTATTTGGTTCAATTTTTCTTTATTCTTTGGCAACAATTGCCAATGGATTTGTAACCAATATTGATCAGTATACATTTCTTCGTTTTATTGCTGGACTAGGATTAGCGGGTGAGCTAGGGGCTAGCATTACCCTTACCAGCGAATTATTACCCAAGGAAAAACGTGGAATTGCTGCTGCTATTATTGCTACCAGCGGTGTAATGGGGACAGTGACTGCTTATTTTGTTCATTTTTTGAGCAATGAAAACTGGCGTCTTTGCTATTTTATAGGAGGTGCTATGGGGATTGCTTTGTTATTTTTGAGAGTAAAAGTATTAGACAGTAAAATGTATGATACTGCTAAAAACGCCCAAGTTAAAATGGGAGATTTCTTAATGATTCTGACGAACCGAGAACGTTTATTTCGGTACCTAAGAGCTATCACCGTTGGATTGCCTGTATGGTATGTAATTGGTTTATTGATTAGTTTTTCCGATGAATTTGCTACTAGATTTGGTATAATAAATTTTGATCAGCCTAAGGCATTAATGCTTCAATATGTAGCGTTGGTTTTTGGAGATATGGGGGCAGGTTTTTTGAGTAATATTATTAAAAGCCGAAAAAAAACCTTGCTTATTTTCTATACTATTTTAACATTTTTTTTCGTCTTATTCTTTGCTTTAAAAGGTGGAGGAACCGCCTTCAATATGTATTTGATCTGTATGGGGCTTGGCTTTGGGTCTGGTATATCCGTATTGTACATTACGATGAGTGCTGAGCAATTTGGAACCAATCTAAGGGCTACAGCGGCTATTTCGATTCCCAATCTTGTAAGGGGTTTTCTTCCACTAATTTTAATGCTCTTTCAATTTTTAAGGGGAAATTCGATGCTCAACAATTATGTTACAGCCGCCTGGGTTACGGGTGTCATTGTATTGGTAGTTGGCTTAATTTCTTTATTTTTTACCAACGAAACATTTGGTAAAGAGCTTGACTTTGTTGAAGAATAAGCACTTTTGTTTTAATGATTTGGCTTTTATTTATTTCAATTTATTTTCTTTACTGACTAATTTTTTTATGTATACTATCGAAAACGAAACACTACGGGTTCAAGTAAATCCAATGGGGGCTGAATTAAGTAGTTTATTTAATAAGTCATTGGAGCTTGAATATATTTGGAGTGGTGATCCTAAATATTGGGGAAAGAAATCTCCCGTCTTATTTCCGATAGTGGGTGCTTTAAAGGACAATCAATATTTCTTTGATGGCAAAACCTATTCAATGAATAGGCATGGCTTTGCTAGAGAAAAAATGTTTACAATAATCCACCAGAGCCCTAGTTCATTGCATTTAGAATTGATTTCTGATGAAGATACTTTACAGGTTTACCCCTTTGATTTTAATTTCTCTATAATTTATACTCTATCTTCAAATAAATTGTCTGTTACTTACCAAGTAAAAAATAGGGGCAAGGAAAGGATGTACTTTTCTGTCGGTGGGCATCCTGCATTCCGACTACCCCTTACCGATCAGTTGGTTTATGATGATTATTATTTATCATTCAATAAAAGTGAACTTACCCGTCGTTGGCCAATCAGTGAACAAGGTTTGATAGAGAGTGCCTCCATTCCTTTATTGGATAATAGCAAACAGCTGAAATTATCTAAATCTTTATTTTACAAAGATGCCATTGTCTTGAAAGGACTTGCGTCAGATGAAGTGCAGATTAGGTCTGACAAGCATCCAGGGGTTTTGCGTTTTTCTTTTAAAGGATTTCCATATCTGGGGATTTGGGCTGCTAAAGAGGCAGATTTTATTTGTATTGAACCTTGGTGTGGAATCGCTGATAGTGTTGATAGTACACAAGTATTGACTGAAAAAGAAGGTATTGAATATCTGGATACTGGGGGAGTTTTTGAAAGAACTTGGATGGTTACAACCAGCTAATTAGCGATTCAAAATTGGTGGCTTTTTGTAGCTATAATTATATTTTATTGAAAATAACCAGTATTTTTTTTATTTTTAGCTGATTACATTTACATTCTATGAAATATATACTTACCCTATTTTTATTTATTTTAGTTGTTGGGATATCCTGCAAAAAAAAGCAAAGTCCCCTTACTGAAGAGGAAGTAATTGCTGTTATTAAAAGATTTGACGATGGTTGGGAAGATAAAAATTTTTCAATCGTTGATTCAGCATTAGCCCCCTCTTATATTTATTTTACCCAGTCTGGTAGTACTTTTAACAGAAAAAATCTTGTTGAAACTGCGGGATCTTCGGAATACCTTCTTGAATCTGCTGAGCGAATAGAATATAAAATTAAATTATTTGAAAATACAGCGGTGGTGAGTACTCGTTGGATTGGTAAAGGGATTTACAAAGGTGTAAATTTTGATGAAAATCAGCGTTGTAGTATAGCGATTATTAAAATAGACAATAAGGTTCAAATCCTTTCTGAACATTGCACACCAATTAAGTCCCTTAATTTATTACATTGATTTTGCTTATTCTGGAGTTATTTGTTTTCGAAGGAATCTTTCATATTATACAATAGATTTGTAAAATTTAGTTTAAAAAACAAATCATTTTTATTTAGAAATCAGACTGGTTTTAACGAGATAAGTTCTGTAAATTTACTAAAAATACCACAATGAAAATATTTGTAGCTGGTTTACCTTATGATTTAGATGATGCTGAATTAGAAGAGATTTTTGAAAAATTTGGAAAGGTGAATTCTGCAAAAGTGGCCATGGATAGGCAAACTGGAAAAAGTAAGGGATTTGGTTTTGTAGATATGCCCAATAGTATAGAAGCAAAGGATGCAATAGAAAGTATGAATGATATTTCACTTGGCAAAAAGCCGCTTGTTGTAAAAGAAGCGGAAGAACGCAGTGCAGGAGCTCGGCCTGGATTGAATAGAAGCCCTAATAGCAATGAAGGTTATAATAGGCAAGATTATAACAATGATCGAAATCGCCAATAAAAAATCATTTTTTTAGCGATTTATTTTAGCCTCAATAGTCAAGTCTTGTTAATTAAAAATTCACCTTTATCCACCTAAATAATTTCTACTTTTCATCCTTTTTTTTTATTTTACAAAAAAATACAATGCTTGTAAATAGTAAGTAAAGCAGTATTTTTATTTTGAGTTTATCTCCCTAAAAGGATTAAATATTATATTTTCAAATTCTTTTAATTTATCTGGTTTTTCAAATCGAAAGCTTGTATTTAATTAACTTTCAAAACGGTCTCCAATTCTGAATTCTTTCTTTTATTTATCCTCCATTTTTGTAGAAATTAATCCATAGACAGAATGCTCGTTCATCTACATAGCATACTAAATTTTTAGATGAAATTTGTTGTATAAAATTTTAGTGATCAAACATTAATTTTTTATAAACCAACTCTTGTGTTGTATTTTATTTAACAACAAAATCAATAATTTATGAAAAGTCTAACTCAGTTATCCGACCAGGCACTTATTAATCAATACTTAGGGGGAGATGCACAAGCTTTTTCTGCGCTGGTTCTTCGATACCAAAGTAAATTATACACTTCAATTTATTTGCTTTTAAAAGACAGGTCACAGGCAGAAGACATGTTTCAAGATTTGTTGATAAGAGTAATAGACAAATTGAAAAAGGGACTTTATAAGGAGGAAGGTAAATTTCTTCCGTGGTTGATGCGCATCGCTCATAATATGTGCCTAGATCACTTTAGAAAAGTTAAACGCTTACCAATTATGAAAATGAGTAATGATGCGGATTTTTTTGAACAATTTGAATTGGCATCTCCAGATTGTGAAACCAATATGATTTCTAAAGAGACAAGTTTACAAATTACAGAAATGCTTGACATGCTTCCCGATGAGCAGCGAGAAATAATTATACTACGTCATTATGCTGATTTGACTTTTAAGGAAATTGCTGTATTAAAAAATATCAGTATCAATACAGCATTGGGACGCATGCGTTACGGATTAATGAACATCCGTAAAACCATGGTTGAAAAACAGGTGATGTTGTAATTTTTTTGATTGTTTTTCTATTCTTCAGGTTGTGCAGGCTTTTTGATTCCTGTTCTTTTATTTATTTCTACGATTGGCATTGTGATCATTCTGCCAATTGGTTGATTCCCTTTATAAACAATTGTTCTAAGAAGAACCGCATCTTTTGGAGGAGTCAGTGGGGTGGTATATTTTGGATAAAATCTATCAGGAAAAGAATTATCAAAACTATAATAAATATCGAGCCCTTCTACTTCAGTTGAAAGATTGATTAAAGGTTCTCCATTGTTGTTGGTACAGGTAAAAATTGGATCATACATACTTCTAGCATAATTGATCTCCCTGATGTCAAATCGTTTAAACTGTTGTTCAACTCTATGAACAAAATTATTCCAATTCTTTTTTTCTTTAGGAGACCATACTGATTCTGCAACGGCAAAAGATCTGGGCCAAGTCATGTATTGAAGGTGTCTGGTATTGGTAATTTGTTCTGTCCAAATATTCGCCTGGCCACCTTTGATATACTTTGGATCTACTCCTGCTGGTATGGGCTCAAATTCATAAGTTTTATTTAACCTCAGTGTTGCATATACTTTAGGTTCAATAATCTCATCCCCCTGCATGAAATCGAGGTAGGTAAATGTAGTAGGACTCATCACTACTTCATGTTTTAGTTTTGCAGCTTCTATTCCTCCTTTTTCTCCACGCCAGCTCATTACCGCTGCATTGTCAGCTAGACCACCCTCTAATATTTCATCCCAGCCAATTAATTTTTTTCCTTTTGAATTGATTATTTTCCCTACTCTTTTTTCAAAATAAGCTTGCACTTCATTCATCGAATTCAGTCCTTCTTTTTTCATCAATGACTTTATTTCATCATTTTTCTCCCAAAAGTTTTTAGCACATTCATCTCCACCCACATGAATATATTCAAAAGGAAACAGAGCAGCCACTTCGGTAAAAACCTTGTCTAAAAAAGTATATACTTTTTCATTCGATGGAGATAAGGTATTATTGACCAAAGCACTAAAAGTGCCATTGGTATTCCAGTCCATAATTTTTTCACCTGATCTTACCCGATAGTTTTCAGATCCTGGGGTACCTGATAGTTCTGGATAGGCTACAATTGCAGCCAGACTATGGCCTGGTACATCTATTTCAGGTAGTATATCTACAAAGTGTTCTTTTGCATATTGAACCACCTCTTTAATATCTTCTTGTGTATAAAATCCGCCATAATTTAGGGGCTCATCAGGTAACGGAGGCCAGAAAGTATTAAAATACCCTGTTTTATCTACTCGCTTAGAACCTTTTGTAGTAAGGTCTGGTAGACTTTTTATCTCAATTCGCCAACCTTCGTCATCTGTTAAATGCCAGTGTAATAAATTGAATTTATATCTTGACATTTGATCAATAAAATCCTTCACTTCCTGCTTTGTAAAAAAATGTCTGGATACATCGAACATCAATCCCCTCCATCCAAAACGAGGATAGTCCGTAATCTCAACACAAGGTATTTCCCAAACCTTGGTATTTTCTTTCTTGCTTGATTCAATGGCTGCTGGAAGTAATTGCATAAGCGACTGAACCCCATAAAATAATCCTGCAGCTTCATTTGCTCTTAGGATTACATTGCTAGGAGTGACTGATAAATGATATCCTTCCTTGCCAATCAATGGATCGGTCTGTTTATTAAGAATAAGCTTGATAGAAGCCGAAGAGGGTTGTTGATTAACTGAAACCTTATATCCTGTGGGAATACTTAGTCTTTGTTTTAAAAACTGCAAAGTGGGTTGAAGAGATATTACACTAGGCGCCTCGATAGAAATATCTTTTTGAATTTTAAAATATCCGTTGGTTCTAATTGATTTTACTGGCTCAGGTAATAAGTTTAATTGGTTATCAACTTGCTGGCCCAAAGCAAAAACTGCAATCAAAGAACTGACTAATATCAAAATGGATTTTTTCATCTATTTCTTTTTAAAATGTTTTAATATAACCCTCTTAACAAATCTACGTAAAAATACAATGTCTAAATGTTCTGAAGTCTAATTGAATGATTCCATTGAATTGTTCATTAAAAAGAAAATACCTATTTCTAACCTAGCTATTTTATTAGAGTTTAAATTTTTAAATAAAATATTTACCAAAAAAAATTGCTTTTAATTTTCAATTGATACTATTTATTTTAATGTTCTAAATTGATTAACTAAATATTCCGATAATCTGAATGATTTAGTTTAGTAATAGTTTTTTAAGGTCTATTTTTGTTTTATTATTTATCTATTGAATATTTTATGAGTAAAATTATTGCCAAACCCATTTTATGCTTTTTGTTTTCATGTTATTTTCTTTGCTCTTCTGGCTGCAATGATGCTGGAAAAGTGGATTCTGTTAAAAATAGCAAGGGTAAGGATATTCAATCAACTGATTTGTCAGAACCAAGTAAAGAGCCTATTGACACTGCACTGTATAATAAAAAAATGAGGGCATTGTGTAATTTTGATTCTACTAGAAAATGGCCTGTAAAAGCTCCTTATCCTTTGGCAGGAGCCTTATTGCCTTACAACCGAATTGTTGCTTTTTATGGAAATTTATACTCAAAAAAAATGGGTATTTTAGGTGAGATACCCAAAGATTCAATGTTGCAAAAACTACTGCAAGAAGTTGATTATTGGCAGAAGGCAGATACAACTATTCATGTAATCCCTTCACTTCATTATGTAGCAATAACTGCTCAGGGCGCTCCAGGAAAGGATAAGAAGTATCGTTTGAGAATGCCTTTTAAACATATCGATACCATTATCAGTTGGTCTAAGCAAATCAATGCGTTGACATTTTTGGATATTCAAGTAGGGCATAGTTCAGTAAAAGAGGAAGTGGCAACATTAGAAAAATACCTTTCAATGCCTACTGTTCATTTAGGGATTGACCCTGAATTTTCTATGAAAAATGGGGAAGTGCCTGGTTCAAAAATTGGAACATTTAATTCTGATGACATCAATAGTGCCATAGATATACTAGCCGATATTGTTCGTAAAAAAAATCTTTCTCCCAAAGTATTAGTGGTACATCGCTTTACCCAGGGGATGGTTACTGACTATGAGAAAATTAAAAAAATCCCAGAGGTTCAGGTGGTAATGGACATGGATGGATTTGGAGAAAAATACTTAAAAAGATCTACCTATCTGCGTTACATTTATAAAGAACCGGTTCAATTTACAGGGTTTAAACTTTTTTATAAAAATGACAATAAAGTAAAAACCAGTGGAATGTTTACCCCGCAGGAGTTACTACAATTTACACCCAAACCTATTTACATTCAATATCAATAAAATACCCTGACCTTCTTATATATGAATAAATATCATATAGCTTTTTCAATTCTAATTTCTTTTCTTGTCGCATGTTCTTCGGGTTCCGAAAATAAAAAAGGACAAAAGGCAGATAGTTTGAATCATACGGGCTCTGCAGGTAATAAGAAATCGGCAAACGACCTTGTAGCTATTTTGTCAAAAAGACAAGTTCCAGTATTGTGTTATCACCATATTCGCGAAGCCAAACCAGGTGATAGTGAAAGTATGAAGAGTTATTCTGTTAGCCCTTCTTCATTTGCATCACAAATGAAAGCACTTTCTGATAGCGGTTTCTCTTCTATTTTGCCCGATCAGTTATATGATTATTTGGTAAACAATGCTGAGTTACCTTCCAAACCAGTGATGATTACTTTTGATGATACGGATGGTGAGCAATATTCGATTGGTGCTACTGAAATGCAGAAATACGGATTTAAAGGTGTCTTTTTTATTATGACTGTTGCGATTAATCGTCCTCGTTATATGACCAAAGAACAGATTAAAAATTTATCAGATAGTGGACATGTAATAGCAGCACATACTTGGGATCACCATATGGTTACTAAATATCAAGGTACAGATTGGGATATTCAGTTTTCCAATCCTAAAAAATTGTTAGAAACCATAACTGGCAAACCAATGAAATATTTTGCATATCCATTCGGATTATGGAACAAGGCGGCTATACCGGAATTAGAAGATAGAGGATACCAGATGGCATTCATCTTGTCTACAAAAAGAGATTCTACTGAGCCACTTCATACTATCAGAAGGATGATTGTTCCTGGAACTTGGTCAACCAACGGAATGTTAAATGCTATGCGAGCAACCTTTAATAAATAAAACTCCTTTTTTAAATAAATTCAGAATAAAATCTAGTTTTTTAAGTAGATTTGTTTTAATTATTCCTCAAAATATAGGGGATGGTATTTATTAATACATCAATAAAAATTATATGAAAAAGTATTTAATTTTTTCTCTTTTTGCTGCAGCTCTAAGTCTTTCCTTCATTCAATTGAAGAAAAATCAAGTCAATGAAATAGCTATCGCCAAACATTCCCCAGACGATTCTTTAAAAGCTGCAATTAATTATAAAAATTTATGTGGTAAATGCCATGGAGAAAAGGTCGATGCATTTGTAGATCGTACCTGGAAATACGGTAGTTTCAATGAAAATTTATACAAGAGTATCAAACAAGGTAATACCGATAAAGGAATGCCTTCTTATGATAAAGTTCTTCCAGATAATGAGATTGTTGCCTTGTCAAATTATATAGGAGCTGGAATAACTAGGTTGAAGAGATATAGTTTTGGTGCTCCACAAACCAGCAATGTATTCACCTCAGAAGAACAGACTATCAAGCTTGATACAATTGTTAAAGGTGTGGGAAGTCCTTGGAGCTTTACTTTTTTACCGAGTGGTGAAATTTTAATGACTGACAAATCTGGAAAAATTTATAGGGTAGGAAAAGATAAATCTATGAATTTAATCAGTGGTACTCCAGAGGTTTTAAATGAAGGTCAAGGTGGATTATTAGACATTGCCTTGCATCCTAATTTTAAGAAAAATCAATTAATTTATTTTTCTTATTCAGCTGTTAAAAAAGAAGATGGTGCAACATTAGGTACTACTGCTATCATGCGTGCAAGATTGAATGGAGATAAATTGGAAGATCAAAAAGTAATTTTCGAAGCAGCTCCTTACTCCAAAACTCGCCACCATTATGGATCTCGTTTAGCTTTTGGTAAGGATGGATTGCTTTACTTTTCAGTTGGAGAAAGAGGAAATGAAAAAGTAAATCCACAAACACTTTCGAATGATTTGGGTAAAATTCATCGTATTACAGACGATGGAAAAGTTCCTGCAGACAATCCATTTGTAAATACTCCAGGAGCTAGGCCTACCATTTTTGCATATGGCAACCGCAATCCTCAAGGTTTATTATTTAATAACGCTACTGGTCAACTGTTGGAGCATGAACATGGACCAAGAGGTGGTGATGAAATTAATGTGATTGTACCTGGTAAAAATTACGGATGGCCTGTAATCACTTATGGCATTAACTATGACAATAAAATAATGAGTGATAAAACTGCTATGGAAGGAATGGAACAACCATTGCATTATTGGTTGCCTTCTATCGCACCAAGTGGAATGACATTTGTAGAGGGTGATAAGTACAAGGCTTGGAAAGGCGATTTGATGGTAGGATCTCTTAGATTTAAATACCTTAATCGCTGTAAAATAAAGGACGGAAAAATTGTTGGAGAAGAGTTATTATTAAAAAATGTTGGAAGAGTAAGGTATGTAAAAATGGGACCAGATGGTTATTTGTATATAGCTGTTGAAGCACCTGGATTTATTTTTAAATTGTTACCTGTTTAATATAATTGATTGCATATAAGATAAAAATCCCCTAATTTTTAGGGGATTTTTATCTTATATTATTTATTTTATTCAATACTTCATTACAACATTTTTTATTTTCTGCACATAAGAGTTGAAACAATATGAATAAATTATTACTCATTATTTTTGTTGGCATAGCATCAGTTGGTTTTGGTCAAAAAGAATCTGCCGATCTGTTGGTATACAATGCTCATATTTACACTATAGATGAGCAATTTTTGGTAAAGGAAGCAATGGCAATCAAGGAGGGGAGAATTCTGGCCACAGGAACTACCATTGAATTACAAAAGAAATTTTTAAGTAAAGAAAATCTTGATGCGAAAGGTAAATTTATTTACCCTGGTTTCATCGACGCCCATGCTCATTTCTTTGAATACGGCCTTGGTTTGCAATCTGTTGATCTGACTGGCACTACTAGTTGGGATGAAATAATTTCAAAACTAAAAGCCTACTCTTTAAAAAACAAAAATGGTTGGATCATTGGAAAGGGTTGGGATCAAAATGATTGGAAAATAAAGACTTTTCCTAATTCTCAACAATTGGATCAGCTCTTCCCAGACCGTCCTGTTTTTCTTTCCCGAGTAGATGGACATGCTGCAATTGCCAATTCAATGGCGATGAAAGATATTCAGCCAGGAACAAAATTGATTGGTGGTGAAGTTGAAACAAAAGATGGAAAATTAACGGGCATTCTAATTGACAATGCTGTAGAGCTGGTAAGTAAAAATATTCCTGCTCCAAATTTTCAGCAAAAAAAAAGCGCTTTACTTCAGGCTCAAACGAATTGTTTTGCAGTGGGTTTGACTACCATTGATGATTGTGGATTGCAATATGCTGACGTCAAAGTAATCGAAGAACTTCAGCAGTCGAATGAATTGAAAATGCGTTTATACGTAATGATGAGTGACAATGAATCCAATTTGGATATGATCTTTTCTAGGGGGAAGATTAAAACGGATCGGTTGAACGTAAGATCGATTAAGGTATATGCAGACGGTGCATTGGGTTCAAGGGGTGCATGTTTGCTCGCACCTTATTCCGACAAGCCGCAGAGCAGTGGATTTTTACTAAGTCAGCAGTCTCACTTTAATGAAGTTGCTGCTAAAATATTTAAAAATGGGTTTCAAATGTGTACTCACGCAATTGGTGATTCTGGAAACCGAACAATACTCTCTATCTATTCAAAATATCTAAAGGGAAAAAATGACCTGCGCTGGAGAATTGAGCATGCACAAGTAGTAAATAAAAATGATTTTGATTTATTTGGAAGCAATGGTATTATCCCCTCTGTTCAGCCCACCCATGCTACTTCTGATATGTATTGGGCAGTTGACAGAATAGGTAGCGATAGACTAAAGGGCGCCTATGCTTATCAACAATTGCTTAATCAAAACAAATGGATTCCATTGGGTACTGATTTTCCGGTAGAAGACATTAGTCCTTTTAAAACTTTCTATGCAGCATGTATTCGAAAAGATGCAAAGGGCTGGCCTCAAAATGGTTTTCAAATGGAAAATGCTTTAACTAGAAAAGATGCACTTAGAGGAATGACAATTTGGGCAGCCAAGGCTAATTTTGAAGAAAGCGAAAAGGGTAGTTTAGAAAAAGGAAAATTTGCAGATTTTATAATTCTAAATACAGATCTTTTAAAAGTAGATCCAGCAAGTATTTTAAATACGGTTGTATTGAAAACTTATTTGAATGGAGAACTGGTTTATGAAAAAAAATAAACGAATCGTTTTAGTAAGATTTTTTTTAAGATTACGAAATTCCAACTTTAGAAAGTAAAGTCTCGTGAATTTTAATAACCTGGGGAATTACTAATTCTTGTTCATCATTATTGATTACAAAATCGCACAAGCGCATTTTTATTGTTTCGTCCATCTGTTTATCGATTCTAGATTTCACTTCCTCTCTGCTTAGCTGGTCTCGGTTGATAACTCTTTGAATTCTCAGAGGGAGTGGAGTAAAAACTCCGATAACATAATCAAGTTGTTGCTGTGAACCACTTTCAAAGATTAGGGCTGCTTCTTTCAATGCATAAGGCGCAGTCTGTTTTTGCATCCAAATTTTAGCACCTTCCAAGGTAGCTGGATGTACAATGCTGTTGAGAAGTAAAAGTTTATTTTCATTGTTAAAAACCAAATCAGATAAATATTTCCGGTTGAGACTGCCATTTATATAACATTCTTTTCCAAAATGATATTGTATTTTCTCCTTTAGTATTTCATCTTCATTCATTAATCTTTTGGCTTCTAAATCCGCATAATAAACAGGTATGCCTAGTACTTCAAAAACTTTTGAAACAGTTGTTTTCCCGCTACCAATACCCCCTGTTATTCCAATTTTTAAAGTCATAGATTAATGGTTAGAATGAAAAAGAGGTAGATGATAATTTTTAATTAACCCAATCATTGGCAATGTATGTAAAAAACCGGTCGTTTTTAATCGACCGGTTTTTATAATCCATTCAATACTGTTGTTATCCTACAATGGAAAATCAGTCAATTTTATTGAAAGCAATAAGTCTTACCAAAGTTAGATTTTTATAAATCTTACTTCGTTTCAGTCACTACTTTATTAAGGCTAGCAGACATCTCCATGCTTACTGTACTTTTTTCAATCTTTAAGTAACTGCCTGGACTTACTTCTAAGCTAAGCGTGCCATCTTCATTTACTTTATTGATGCTACCATGTATACCTGCAATGGTTATTACTTTGTCTCCTTTTTTAAGATCGGTGATAAAAGTTTTTTGTTGCTTGGCTTTTTTAGCTTGAGGACGAATCATGAAAAGCCAAAATACTAAAATCATCGCTCCCATAAAAATTAGTGAAAAGCTACTGCTTCCACCTTGAGCCGAACCCTGTCCCATGGTTAATAAAATTCCTTGTAAATGCATGTTGTTAAATATTAATTATTAAAAAATTATTTTGTTTCCATTACTTCACCCGCTATCATCAAAATCGGAAATACAGGGTCTGTGTTGGCTTCTACTGAAATAAATTTTGAGGTGAAGCCCTTTTTTCCAGTACTATTAAATGAAACCTTTATTATTCCTGTATCTCCTGGTAAAATAGGGTTTTCAGGCTTCTCAGGAATGGTACATCCACAGCTGGCAGTGGCATTGATTATAATCAAAGATTTTTTGCCAACATTTTTAAATCTAAAATTGTAACCAACCTTTTCCCCTTCATTGATAACTCCAAAATTAAATATACTATCAATTAACTCAACCTGGGTAGTATCATGTAAAGCTATTTCAGAAAAAATCGCTTTACTACTTTCTAGTTTGTTATTTCTTCTTGCATTGCATGCAATAAAACTAGCAGTCATGAATATTACCCAGATGTATTTAGTCAATTTGGATATTTATTAGGTAAAGTTATTAAATAAGAACTCATTTTATTCAATCCCACAAAAATCGGCTTTGATAAATCAATTTAGCTTAAAGAGTACTATTCTTGAAACTCTTTTTATTCATTCTTCCTTCAGCGCTAAGATCTTTGTGAATGTTATCAAGAATACCATTTATAAATTGTCCACTCTGTGGGGTGCTATAATCTTTCGCCAAATCAATGTATTCGTTAATGGTTACTTTGGTAGGGATTGTGTCGAAAAACAGGAATTCACTGATACCCATTTGAATGATAATTAAATCTAGCGAAGCAATTCTTTCTGCATCCCAGTTTTTTAATTTGGGCTTTAGCAATTCCATGCTAACTTCTTTTTTATCAATGGTTGTTTCTAATAAATTTTTAGCGAAATCCCATTTCTCCTTGCTTACTATTTCATTTAAATCATAATTGGCATGTTTTTGTAGAAAATTTTGAATTAGTATATTCATCATTTCTGCATCATCGTCCCAGTTTATAAAATGTTCTTCAACATGGCTGATAAAATTATCGTTGGGTAGCATTAAGTTGGTAAATATGAATTCGAGTATGTCTTTTTCACTTTTTTTATCTCTGCTATTTACTTCGATATAATCCTTGTATTCTTCCGATTCAATCAATTGGAGATAAGTCTTTCTTAAAAGTTCATCGTCTGCAATTAACTGGGGTTTAACTTCTGCTACCGCTGACATATAACTTGGCAATTCTACTATTTTCCAAATGAGTTCGTTGCCAACAATTTTGGTATTGATGTTTAGATCACTTTGAGAAGGCAAATGTTTGGATGCTTTCTTAATAGCATCTTTTTCTGCATAACGTGCAACTTCAATGATGAAATAAATAAGGTAAATAAAAAGTTGACGGGATTGGTCGATTTGTTTTTTTAATAAATTAATCGCTTGGCCGGGTTTTAGGTCACCACTAATGCTGTCTAATACGTATAGGCTTTGCATTACTTTAACCCGGATATTTCTTCTACTAATCATTTCAATAAGAACTTTTGAGTTGCAAATGTAAACATTTTAACCGCCTTTTAAATTTTACATTGAATGCTTTTATTTGTTTAATAAATTCAGAGGTTATTTTTCATCAATTGGTCAATGTTTTCCGAGCATATTTTTCAGCATTTATTGCATTAAAAAAGTCCTTTTTTTTATTATAGGTAGTATATGTTCTAAGCTTTTTTAGTTGGATAGGCTTAGATTACTGACAAAATTCCCTGTAAAAAACCGCTATTATCTGACTAATTTTCATTAAAAACCCTTCAAAACGAGGTTTTTTGTATAAAATATGACAACTATTCTTTAATAAATGAGTTGGTATGAAATTGGCTTATATTTGCTGCCCGGCAAAAATGCAGGGTTTACTTTTTCAACTAATTAAAAATTAATACAATTATGGCTAAGAAGCTAAGCATTACCCCCTTACACGATAGGGTGATTGTACAACCAGCTGCTGCAGAAGAAAAATCTGCTGGTGGAATAATTATTCCTGATACTGCAAAGGAAAAGCCACAACGTGGTATTGTACTTGCAGCAGGTCCAGGTAAGAAAGACGAACCTGTAACAGTTAAAAGTGGCGATACCGTTTTGTATGGTAAATACGCTGGAACTGAAATCACGATTGATGGTATTGAATACCTAATCATGAGAGAAAGCGATATTTTGGCAATCGTATAATCTGTCAACCAATCAATGTGGAAATGTGCGAATGCATTTTCAATTTTTAATTTTCAAATTTTCAAAATAAGTATATGGCAAAAATGATATTCTTTGATATTGAGGCCCGCAACAGAATGAAAAAGGGCGTTGATACATTGGCAAATGCAGTTAAAGTAACCCTAGGACCAAAAGGTCGTAACGTAGTAATTGAAAAAAAGTTTGGCGCTCCGCAAGTAACAAAAGATGGTGTTACGGTTGCCAAAGAAATTGAATTGGAAGATCCAATTGAGAACATGGGTGCTCAAATGGTAAAAGAAGTTGCATCAAAGACTGCAGACATTGCAGGTGATGGTACCACTACAGCTACTGTACTTGCACAAAGTATCATCAGCGAAGGTTTGAAAATGGTTGCTGCTGGTGCTAATCCAATGGATTTAAAACGTGGAATAGACAAGGCTGTAAAAGCAGTTGTTGAAAACTTGGCTTCTCAGAAAAAAGATGTTGGTAACAACAGTAAAATGATTGAGCAGGTTGCTACTATTTCTGCAAACAATGACAGTGAAATTGGAAAGTTAATTGCTCAAGCAATGACTAAGGTTGGTAAAGAAGGTGTTATCACTGTAGAAGAAGCTAAAGGAACCGATACTACAGTTGATGTAGTAGAAGGTATGCAGTTTGATAGAGGATATATTTCTCCTTATTTCGTTACAAACAGCGAAAAAATGCAAGCTGAATTGCAAAATCCTTTTATCTTAATTTATGATAAAAAGATTTCTGCAATGAAAGACATCTTAAATGTTTTGGAAAAAGTTGCTCAAAGTGGTCGTCCTTTGATGATCATTGCTGAAGACTTAGATGGTGAAGCATTGGCTACTCTTGTGGTAAATAAATTACGTGGTACTATTAAAGTAGCTGCTGTAAAAGCTCCAGGATTTGGAGATAGAAGAAAAGAAATGTTAACTGATTTGGCGATTTTAACTGGTGCTACCGTTATTAGCGAAGAATTAGGAAACAAATTGGATGCGGTTGAATTAACTTCATTAGGACAGGCTGCATCGATTTCAATCGATAAGGATACAACTGTTATTGTTGGTGGAAAAGGTAAAAAAACTGACATCGTTGCTCGTGTGAATCAAATCAAAGCGCAGGTAGAAAATACCACTTCAGATTATGATAAAGAAAAACTACAAGAGCGTTTGGCTAAATTAGCTGGTGGAGTAGCTGTATTGTATGTTGGAGCTGCTACTGAAGTAGAGATGAAAGAAAAGAAAGATCGTGTGGATGATGCTTTACACGCTACAAGGGCTGCCGTTGAAGAAGGTATCGTTCCAGGTGGTGGAGTAGCTTATATCCGTGCAATTGCAGGATTGGAAAAATTAAAAGGAGCTTTAAACGCAGATGAAGCAACTGGTATTGCCATTGTTCGTCGTGCTATCGAAGAGCCTTTGCGTCAAATTGTTGCTAACTGTGGTATCGAAGGATCTATAGTTGTACAAAATATTAAAGAAGGCGAAGCGGATTATGGTTTCAATGCGCGTACTGAAGTGTATGAAAATATGTTCAAAGCAGGTGTTATTGATCCAACTAAAGTTGCTCGTGTAGCCCTTGAAAATGCAGCTTCAATTGCAGGTATGTTGTTAACAACAGAGTGCGTTATTGCTGATCGTCCTAAAGAAGAAGCAGGTGGCGGTGGTCATAGCCATGGCAATCCTGATATGGGTGGAATGGGCGGATACTAATACAGTCATTCCTAAATTATACAAAAAGGTCTCTTTCGTTTCTACGAAGGAGACCTTTTTTGTAACTTGTATGGGTATTAGATTATTATTTTATCTTTATTGAAATAATAACTAAAAGCATGTCTTCATCTACATCAAAATTTGCACTACACGAGGATTGGGTAGTGGTTTTATTAGGTTTTTTAATTATTGTGTTGGCAATAGTTGGCGTAAGACCACAAAGTCCTGTTTATGGTTGGAGCACATCTAGCGATTTACAAGAAAAAATATTCCAATCTGCTAATTTATCTAAATTGGGCTTGCAGTTCTTATTTGTAATATTAATCGCATTGATGGCATCTTTATTGACAGCAAAGCCGGTTAAATATTTTTTAATTTCTTTCCCTTTGGTTTATATCATTACAATCATCGCTCTGATAGTAGCTGGAAATAAGGCAATCAAATCATACAATTTGGAGGCAGTTATATTCAGCCTAGGAATTGGATTGACAATTGGTAATTTATTTAAATTGCCTGAGTGGTTTCGTTCTGCTTTGTCAACCGAATTATTCGTAAAAATTGGATTGGTCATACTCGGCACTAGTATTATTTTTTCAGATATTTTAAAGGCAGGTTCTTATGGTTTACTGCAGGCATTAATAGTGGTGATATCAGTATGGTATGTTGCTTTTTGGTTGTGTAAAAAAATGAAAGTAGACAGTGAGCTTACGATGATGATCGCCAGTGCGGTTTCTATCTGTGGCGTGTCTGCTGCTATTGCAACTGCAGGCGCTATAAAAGGTGATACAAAGAAATTATCCTATGTTATTTCGCTTGTATTAATATGTGCTATCCCTATGATGATTGGAATGCCTTATTTAGCTAATTGGATGGGATTGTCTCAGGCCGTTACTGGAGCATGGCTAGGAGGTAGTATCGATACTACAGGTGCAGTAGTTGCTTCTGGGACATTGGTTGGAGAAGAAGCATTGAAAATTAGTACCATTGTTAAATTCTCTCAAAATGTATTGCTAGGTATTGCGGCTTTTGCTATATCGGTTTATTGGACCTATCAAAAAAATGCTGCAGTTGATGAAGTAGAAAAGCCAACTCTTAGGGTAATTTGGGAACGTTTTCCAAAATTTGTTCTAGGCTTTGTCGCTGCTTCTTTGTTATTTTCATTTGTATTGAGTGCCGATACAATCACCGATGTTAAGGACGGCCTAAAAAATATTCAGTCACTTTGGTTTGTACTTGCCTTTACCAGTATTGGACTTGAAACTAAATTTAGTGATCTGATGAAAGCCGAAAACAGAAAGCCTATGTATGCATTTTTGTTAGCACAATTATTTAATGTAGTGTTAACGCTAGCAGTAGCTTATCTATTGTTTAAATAGCTCACCCTCAAAAAGTCGAGTGGGCAATTTAATTTTTTTTGTTAATTTTTGCATCAAGGCAAAAAAGTAAAAGCTTCCTATTCCAAAAGGAATTTCAGCAATAAATTGTTAACTTTATTTTGAGCAAAAGCTTTACAGCATGAGCGCTTATCAATTTTGAGGGCCGGGTAAATAACAATTAAAATCTTAAGATCAATTATTAAATGATATAAAAAAAGTGCAGATATTATCTGCACTTTTTTTATAAAGGAATTTGATATTTGTCTTTTAAATCAATTAGTTCAAACTCACCATCTCCATATCAGGCTTTGATTCATCTGTTAGTTTTACCTTTCCTCGGTCATTGCGTATTATCCTTGAAAATAAGGAAATCTCTTTGTCAAAAAGAAATCTGAAAAACAATTTGGTCCAAGAAGTATGGAAAAATAAAGAGTTGTAAAAAGTAGGAGCACCTTCCTTAATTTGAGGAAGACGGTTCCAAGGTACTGATGGAAAATCGTGGTGCTCATTGTGAAAGCCTACATTAAAAGCCACTGAGTTTAATGGTCCATAATAACTATAGGTTTCTTGTTCTCCATGAGTTAAATAATGTTCCTGTATCCATCTAGCACCCAAAGGATGCAATCCTACAGAAAAGAAAAAACTCAACAATAAAAAGGCGAATGCTTTTGGTCCTAGAAAAAAAACAACTAAGAAAGAAAAGGTGATTTGTACTCCCCAATTGAGTGCTACCCAGCCATCCAAAGGTTTAATTTCCTTTAGTCTACTGATTCTAAACACTTGAAACAAAGGATAGAACAATAACCACAATACTTTGCCAATAAAATAATTATTTATCAACTTAGCTTCCCATTTGTTTGGAAGGTCAGCATCTAACTCGTGAACCCCTTGAAAAGAATGGTGTTTGATATGGTATCTTTCAAATGATACTGAACTAGGGAAAATTTGAGGCATATTTGCGAAAATACCTGCTAATCGGTTGGCTTCAGGCTTTTTGAAAAGTAAGCGGTGTGCACATTCGTGTATCATTACAAATAAGGCGTGGTCAGCGAAAGCGCCTAGTAGATAAGCAGCTCCAACTACAATCCACCAAGACTGTGAATTTACCAATCCTGCTAAGACCACCTGAAAACTTACCAAACCAATAATGGCAAGAATAGTTAATGGGTTTTTACCAATCAGCTTCCTAATGTCTGGATGCTGTTGAAGGATTTCTTTTGTTCGGATACGGTGTGGCTCTGATAATTCGGAGAACACGAAATTGTTTTTCTGATTCATGAATGGCAATATATTGAATTTTTAAATAAATCTATTCCCTTGATTAATCTAATAACCAATCAACTAATATTTTGTTCAACAATTGAGGATTTTTTAGCCGTAGTTTGAACAAATGGAGTATTTATTATACATTATTATAATATATAAAAATCAGCACCTAATTTTTTAAAAATTTATTTGATTAATGCAAAAAAACTATCAATAAAATCTCATTTAAATTTCGATCGTTTCTAAAATGAGCAGGTTCTCCATTAAATTATTCCAGGCCAATTGCCATTCTTCCTTTGCGTTGTAAATTTTTTCATGATGATCTAAACCTTCAGTTCCTTTTTCCTTGATATAGTTCTCCACTTTTTCTAGCGCTTCTCTGTTGAGATCATTTAGTTTATTTTTAATTTCCATTTTTATCATTTTTGAAGTTAAAAGTTAAGAATAAATAATTGGCTTTACAATGATAAAATAAAGTGGGATTCAGAAATAGCTTTGACTTTTTGAATTAACTAGATCTACAAAAGATTGTTTACATATTCATTGAACCATTACTTTTGTGGTGTTTTGAATGACAATAAAATAAATTAATTTTATTTTTTTAAAAAATAGCTTTCAATTGATTTTAAATAGTTTCATAATTTGTTAAAATAAAAATAGAAAAAATGGCAGCAACAAAAATTACAGTGAATAACAATGGTTCTCTCAAAATAGAGGGAGATTTTGAAATCTTTGATCGAGCAGGAAATCAATATGATTTGGGTGGAAGAGAAGTTTTAGGTCTTTGCCGCTGTGGATTGTCTAAGAATAAACCTTATTGTGATGGTGCTCACAACGGTCATTTTGAACATGAAGCTCAGGCATTTGCTTTACCACCAAAGAAAACGAATTAAATGATTGATGGGGTGAATGGCTGGAGAGTGAAAAAATAATGTTTTCTTGTCCGGCCATTTGTCTTATTCTGTTATAGGGGTTTCGCCATCTTTAACAATCGTCCTATTGTCAGGAAGTTTGCCTCTTTTGTAAATGATTAGACCATTTAAAAAATTACGCAGTACTTGATCGCCAGCTTCTACAAAACCAGGATGGTCCTCATTTCTAAAAAGATCACCTAGTGCACCCTTAGACATTTCAAAATCTACTAAGGAAAGTATTTCAATGATATCATCATTGCGTAAAGAAAGCGCTACCCTTAGCTTTTTTAAAATATCATTGTTACTTAACATGCTGTTTCTATTTATTAATGAGTAAATAAATTCTCTTTACTTTTTGTCTAATTAAATTATTTGAATATAACGGTTCCAATATTTTTGGTAAGCTCTATTTCCATTTGTTTTAAATGCTGGTGTATTTGAAGCAAAACAATTTGTTCATCTGAATCTTTTGATTTTTCTAGATCTCGTTGATTTTCATCCATCAGTCTTTTTATCTTTCTAAGCTTTAGATAATTTACTGTGCTAAAAACTTCTTCTTTGTAGAGATCTTCTCGGGTATCAATTTTACCTTCATAAACATCCTTCCAATTAGGGCTAATTTCATAATCGTAGTCCATTACTTTCATAGCTAGTTGGCGAATAATATTGTCTTCGTGATAAGTAAAATTTTTCGCGGTTGGTTCCAAGCCTTCGTCATACCAGGCTTTGTATGTTTTTATAAGTGTAATTAAGTTTTTATTATCGATTAATTCTTCTAGCTGATTTTCTGAAATTTCAGAAAATACATGATCTGCTACCCGATGCTCTTCATCCCATTCTTTCAGTCCAAATTCAAGTAAACTTCTCACCATTGCCCTTTCGTGTGGTTCATCTTTGAAGAGTAAGGATACTACCTCATTGTCTATTTCTAAGTTTTCGTCTCCTTCCGAATTAGGCTGGTTGATTGATTCACGGTTGGCCCTTGCTTCCTCTTTGTTGACCTTTTCACGTACAAATTTATTGACAAGTGCATGTAATCCTGTTTCTTCAATTTTAAGAATCTCTGAACACTGCTTTATATAATCTTGTTGCTTGGTAAAATCCTCTGCCTTATTTATTTTGGAAATAGTTTCTGCTACCTGGTTAACTACAGCGGATTTTTTATTGCTGTCTGTGCCTGCATCTTGAAGCATTACACCCAATTGAAAAAGAATAAAATCTTTTTTGTTATCAGCCACAAATTGGGTGAAGGCTGCAGGCCCTACTTTATTAACATAGCTATCTGGATCTTCCTTATCCGGTATTAGTACCAATTTTACATTCAGACTTTCCTCAAGCGCTAAGTCTAGTCCGCGGAGAGCAGCCTTAATACCAGCGCTGTCTCCATCATAAATTATAGTTAGATTATTCGTGTATTTTTTTACAAGTCTTAATTGATCTGGAGTCAGTGAAGTTCCTCCGCTAGCTACCACATTTTCAATTCCAGCTTGATGAAGTGAAACCACATCGGTATATCCCTCTACTAGCAAACACTCATCTGCTTTATCAATCGCCATTCTTGCAAAATAGCTACCATATAAAATTTTACTTTTTACATAAATTTCATTTTCTGGCGTGTTGATGTATTTTGGTGCACGATCATTGGTTTTTAAAATCCTTGCTCCAAAGCCCAAAACTTTTCCACTCTGATTGTGAATTGGGAAAATTATTCTGCCTCGGTAATTATCTACTGGTTTTTCATCTCGAATGGCAACAAGACCACTTTTTTGTAATAAATCTAAATTGTATTGTGCATTGATAGCCGCCTGAGCAAAGCTATCACGGGCTTCTGGATTAAATCCAAGTTGAAATTTTTTGATGATTTCTTCTTTAAATCCTCTTTGTTTTAAATAGCTAAGACCAATATCCTGGCCATCCTCATCATTAAATAAGTAGTCACTAAAAAATTTTTGTGCAAAACCATTGATGATAAATAAACTGTCAGCGCTGAGTTGCTGAAGTTTTTGCTCAGGGGTAGTTTCTGTTTCCTCTATTTCTACATTGTACTTTTGGGCAAGCCAGCGAAGTGCTTCTACATAACTGTACTTTTCATGGTCCATTAAAAAACCAATACTATTTCCGCTTCTACCACAACCAAAACATTTGTAAATCTCCTTTGCAGATGATACGGTAAAGGAAGGAGTTTTTTCATTGTGAAATGGACATAATCCTAGGTGACTGGTACCTCTTTTTTTTAATTTAATAAAGGAGCCAATAATATCAATAATGTCAATCCTAGCTAGGATCTGTTGTATGGTGTTTTGAGATATCAATTAAATTAGTCTTTTAACTATTTGGGCAAATGTAACAAATGTTAATAGCCATAAGTAATCCTTTAGCTAAATTTTAGTTAATAGAGGGCTGTTTTGGTCCTTTTCTAGCTGTTTTGTGAAATTTTATCTCACAGTGATTTTGAATTAACAACAATCTAATATCTTTGTCATTAAATTTTAAATGATATGAAAAAGCTTTTCTTCTTGATAGTTTTATGTAATATGGTTTTTAGTATATCAGCTCAAGATATTAAAGACATAAGAAACTACAGTCTACTTGGTCAAACCCAAAAAGGGAAAGATGCGGTAGATAAGTTTCTGTCAGTTCCTAAAAATGCCTTAAAACCAGAGGGTTGGTTTTACAAAGGGGTGCTTTACATTGAATCATCTAAGGATTCTACCAAACCAGCTAGTCAAAGTGCTGAGTTGAAAGCAACCGCTTTCGCTGCTTTGAAAAAGTACAGAGAATTAGATCCTAAAGTACCATTGCTTGTAGAGCGTAACAATGCTCCTATTTTTGATTTGTATATTGGGTATTTTTCTGAATTGGGAGTAAAATCTTATCTCGCTAAAGATCCTGCTACTGCAGTTGATTTTTTCAAAAAGGCTTTGGAAGTTCATGAATATATCTCCTCTAATAACTTGGTTGGAAACAATGGATTTAAATTTACTAACCTAGATACTACCTTAGTTTTATATACCGCAATAGCTGCAGGAGAAGCTAAAATGGTAGATGAAGCAGCTATATTTTATGCTAAATTGGTTGATGCCAATATTTCCGAAAAAGAATATATTGATGCCTATCAAGTGCTGGCTGAGCGATATAAATTAAAAAAAGAAAAGGTAGCTTTTGATAATTTAATCGCTAAGGCGAAAAAGTTCTACCCAGAAAACAACGAATATTGGACTGCTTTGCAAATTGAAGAGGCTACTGATGGAGTAGGAAAACCAGAGATCTTTTCGAAATATGAAGAATTATTATTAAAGATTCCAGGTAATTACACCTTACCGTATAATTATGCCGTTGAACTTTACCGTTATATTTATTCTGATGAAATGCAGAAAGTAAACACTACGGATTATAAAAATAAGTTGCCCGAGGTAATGAAAAAGGCGATAGCAATTAAATCTACCATCGAAGCTAATTTTTTATTGGCTAATTTTTATTACAACAATTCAATTGATATTTCTGAAGATGCTAGAAATATAAAAGGGGTTAAACCAGAAGATTTAAAAAAGAAAAAGGATTTGCAATCTCAATCAGAGCTTGCAATGACCCAGGCAATCCCTTTTGCTGAGGCTACTATTTCTATCTATGGGGCTATCGCTAAACCTAAGAGTTCCGATAAGGTTAACTGTAAGCAATCTTTCTCAATATTAAAAAGTATTTACGAGACAAAAAAAGATGCTGAAAAAGTAGCTCTTTACGAGGCTAAGATAAAAGCCTTTGAATAGATCCTATTTAATTAATTGAAAAGGCAGCCTGTTCAATTCAGGCTGCCTTTTTGCTTTATAAAATGTTATAGTTTTTAAATTAAAAATTATACACAAATGATCGGGTACTAAAATTTCTTGAGCACTTTCACTAACTTACTAGCTATGATAGAATACCCTTTATCCGAAGGATGGAGGCCGTCGTAGGTTATATCTATCGCCTCTTTTGGATAGGGATATTCATCTATTGCTGGATTAAATGGAATTCCAATAAAAGAAGGGTAGGGGTAATCTTTATAGTTTCCTGTTAGGGGGTCTTTTAATCTTTTGTATTTCACCATTTTCTCTACCCCTAAGCTTCTTGTATTGTATAGATCTACGAGAGTAAATTTTTCATATTGAGCGATTGAATCAATGGCTAAGGCAAATTGTGCAAGCGTTTGTCCATTCTTCTCTTTATAGGAACCATAAGCATTGTTTTTCATATTGTCAATGTATACGAAATCACCCCTTTGCATAGGGGTAATTAAAATAATTTTCGCATTGTTATTCAAACTTCGAAGCTCATTGATTATTATGCGAAATGATCCATAAACTGTTTTGTTTCCAGAACTATTTTTATAGTCTTCAAGATTTCCAATAGCTCTCCCTTGCCACCAATCGTTGGTGCCTAAAAAAAGTGAATAAACATCTGCAATAGGAATAGCAATTTTTTTAAGATTTTCAGCAATGCCTCCCGAAGTCCAACCATTGTGCCCTTGATTAATATAGTTGATATAAGGAAGCTTTTCTACCACCCTTGACATATACCCCTTTGTTATTCTGTTGCCAGTTTCATTGGTATGTTCATTTAAATAAGTGATGGAATCACCGATCGCTACCCAGGTAATATTTTTTCTTGAAAAAGAACAGATAAATAGTAGGAGCGCAAATAAGATGAATAGTTTTTTCATTCTATTTTTTTTGAGTGGAATAAAATTGATGGCTATTTGAATTAATTGAAAATTTAGGAAAATATCAATTAGATTATTTTAGTTAAATGTCGGCATTTTTTATTTATTCTCCTCATTAAAAAACATTGCTGTAAATTCGTAAGCGTATATTTATTTTTATGGATTTCCATTTAGTATTTACTCCAAAAAAGTTTTCAACAACAATACGTCATTTTGATAAATTATTGTTGATCGGTTCTTGCTTTACAGAAAATATCGGTACAAAACTGAGACAACACAAGTTTTCGGTATTAGAAAATCCAAATGGAATTTTATTCAACCCTATCAGTATTGCTAAATCTATACACTCTTATATTTCAAATCAGCTTACTCTTGAAGAAGAGCTATTTTATCAAAATGAATGCTGGAATAGTTGGGATCACCATAGTCGTTTTTCGCATCCTGACAAAAGGATTTGTTTGAATGGCATAAATGATTCAACCCTTGCTGCAAGCAATTTTATTTTAACTGCCGATTGGATTTTTATAACGGTAGGTTCCGCCTTTGTTTATGAGTTAGATAATCAACAAGTGGTAGCCAATTGCCATAAAGTTCCTACGGATAAGTTTCGAAAAAGATTACTAACTGTAGTTGAGGTTATTGAATCTTTTGAAATGATGCTAGATGAAATTTTAAAAGTGAATCCTAGTGCAAAAGTAATTTTCACTGTTAGTCCAGTTCGTCATCTTAGAGAAGGGTTTGTTGAAAACAATCGAAGCAAAGCAGTCTTGATTCAGTCGGTTCATCACTTAACAGACACTAGGGAAAATGTATTTTATTTCCCGGCTTATGAACTGGTTATGGATGATTTGAGAGATTATCGGTTTTATGCGGAGGACATGGTTCATCCAAATTACGCTGCAACAAATTATGTTTGGGAAAAATTTGTACCTGCTTGTATTGAGGAGGACACTCAAATGCTGATGAAAGAAATTAATATCATTAATGCTGCAAGAAGTCATAAGCCATTTCATCCAACTTCCGAATTACACAAAAAATTCTTAGATACTCATTTTAAAAAATTATTAGAGCTAAGTAAAGCTTATCCCTATATCAATTTTAAAGACGAGTTGACTTATTTCAAATCTTAGTTTTTAATCCAAATTTCGCTTTCACTGAATGAGAGGTTTTAATGAACTCTATCACCTCGTATTTCCATTTCATCCATTACTTTTTCTTCGTATTCTAACCATTCTTTCCATCTTTTCCGTACCGTCGTTTTTGGAAAGTAGGTATCGCAAAGCTCAATAAATAGGGTGTAATGTCCAGCTTCGCTTTCCATAAATTTCCGATAAAATTTCCTCATATAATCATCATCCAATCCCTCACTTAATCTTTTAAATCGTTCACAGCTTCTAGCTTCTATCAATGCCATCGTTAATAAATGGTCTAGCATTCGCTCCTCTGAACTCCCCCCTTTTTTTTGAAATTCGAGGAGTTTGTTTACATAAATATCTTTTCTCTGTTTCCCTAACGTAAGTTTTCTTTTATGTAGTTCTGCAAGTACCAATCTAAAGTGTCCCCATTCTTCTGTTACAATGGGACTTAATTCTTTTACCAATTTATCCTTATCGGAGTACCTCTGAATTAAAGTGATGCAAGTGGTGGCTGCTTTTTGTTCACAATAGGCATGGTCGGTCAATATTTCTTCTAATTGCATTTCGGCAAGATTTACCCATCTTGGGTCAGAGGGTAATTGGAGACCGAGAATATTTTTTACATCCGTTTGCAGTTTTTCCATTCTGCAAAATTATATGCATTGAAGGATAATTGGGCATACTTCATTTTAAATGCTAATTTCCACTCAGTTTTTAGCATCTAACCAATTACCTTACAGTATTTTGGGATGGTAAGCAAGGTTTTATTAAATTACAGTATAATTTACTTCCAATGAGAATCTTGCCACTGATTATTTCAAGTATTGTTACGACCGGATTGGTTGTTGCATTAAATACAAAATTATTACTTCCTGCCCCTTTGGGTAAATTATTGAGCCCTCAGCAGGGGGTCTGGCAAAATGCAGAAAGCAGCGAGGCTAGTTTTAGTGAGGATTTTAAATTCCCTCAGCTTACAGGTAAAGTCCAGGTTTATCTCGACGATAGGTTGGTTCCACATGTTTTTGCTGAAACGGATCGTGACCTCTATTTTGTTCAGGGTTTTTTGCATGCTAAATTTCGTTTGTGGCAAATGGAATTACAAACACATGCAGCTGCTGGTAGGGCAAGTGAAATTGTAGGAAAAATTGCGCTTAAGCATGACCGTGAGTTTAGACGATTGGGAATGGTTTATGCCGCTGAATCTTCTTTAAAAGAAATGGAGAAGGATCCACAAACCAAATTGGCTTGTGATGCATATACCGAGGGTGTAAATAGCTATATATCCTCACTTACCGAAAGCTCTCTTCCCTTAGAATATAAATTAATAGGGTACAAGCCCGAAAAGTGGAGTAATTTAAAATCTGCTTTGTTTTTGAAAAATATGTCTGAAAATTTAGCAGGCCATGACAATGATTTTGAAATGACCAATGCTAAAAATTATTTTAGTAAAGAGGATTTCTCCAAATTATATCCATCCTATCAAGATTCATTGGATCCTATCATTCCAAAGGGGACTATTTATGGAAAACCCTCGATCGAGCTTAAAGTTCCTACTGATGCAGATTCCATTTATTTAAATAAAACAGATATTGCAGTGACTACTCAGGAAGAAAAGCCCGATAGAAACAACGGGAGTAATAACTGGGCTGTCAGTGGAGCCAAAACTAAATCTGGCTCACCTATTTTATGTAATGACCCACATCTAGGGTTAAATCTTCCCTCTCTTTGGTACGAAATGCAATTGCATACTCCCCAACTAAATGTGTATGGCGCCACTTTTCCTGGAGCTCCTTCTGTGATTATAGGATTCAATGATAGTTGTGCTTGGGGTGTTACCAACGGAGGCAGAGATGTAAGAGATTATTATGAAATTAAATTTAAGGATAAAACTAAAAGGGAATATTGGTATGATAGTGCATGGAAAAAAACAGAGTTTAGGTATGAAACAATTATCATAAAGGATTCCGCTACTTACATGGATACCGTTGCCTATACAGTTTTTGGTCCCGTGATGTATGATCCTTCTTTCAGTGGGGGCAGGGCTTCCAATTCAAGGTATTTTTCAGTACGTTGGAAAGCGCACGACAAAAGCAATGAATTAAAAACATTTATGCAATTGAATCGCGCGCACAATTACGAGGATTATTTATCAGCCATTAGCAATATGAAGACTCCTGGCCAAAATTTTGTATTTGCTAATAAGGCAGGTGATATTGCGTTGCGTACTCAGGGAGAATGGCCTGCTAAATGGAAGGGTCAGGGTGATTTTATTATGCCAGGTACAGATGGTACTTATCAATGGCAAGCAATGATCCCATTTGAAGAAACTCCTTTTCAATACAATCCTACTAGAAATTTTGTAAGTAGTGCAAATCAAGATCCTGCAGATTCAAGCTATCCCTATTATCTAGGAAGAGGATATCCTTTGTATCGAGGAATTATTATTAATAGACGACTACAAAATATAAATGGCATCACTCCAAAAGATATGATGGCTTTACAAACCGATAACTACAACGTATTTGCTGAAATGGCAATGCCATTGCTTCTAAATAATATCAGTGAAAGTGGATTGGCAGCGAATGAAAAAAAACTTCTCCGTTTTTTAAAGGCATGGGATTACAACAACGCTCCTTATTCTAGAGGAGCCACTGTGTTCGATGTGTTTTGGACCAACTTTGGCAAATTGGTGTATGACGATGAATTTAAAAATGCACCTGCTGTTATTTTGCGTCCTTATGAAAGTACTTTGTTACAAGGTATTTTAAGTGATCCAACGTATAAATTTCTAGACAATATATCTACTCCAGAAATTGAAACCTTAGCAGATATCGCAACGATTGCTTTTAAAAATTCAATCGAGGAACTTGAAAAAGCTGAAATGGAAGGAAGACTTGAGTGGTCAAAATTTAAAGATACTCGAGTGAATCATTTAACAAAACTTGAACCTCTTAGTAGATTACATTTATCAAACGGAGGAGGAACGCACAGTATCAATGCCACTAAATCAAATCATGGTCCGAGTTGGAGGATGATTGTAAGTCTAACATCAAAAACAGAAGCCTACGGAGTATATCCAGGTGGTCAGAATGGAAATCCAGGAAGTCGTTTTTATGATAATTTTATTGATCATTGGGTGGCTGGAAGTTATTATCCACTTTGGATGATGGCGGCTGGGGAAGAATCTAGTAATAGGGTTCAATGGAAGATGTCATTTACTAATTAACCGATTGTAAATTGATCGATTTCACAAAAATATTTTTATAAATAGGTCTTAGATATTTAATTTTTTAAGTTATGAAATTTATAGTTTCAGTATTAGTAATCGCCTTATTAAGTCTTGCTGTTGGATTATTTTTTCCATGGTGGACAATTGCTATAGTTGCTTTTATAGTAACAAGTTTAATCCCTCAAAATCCACTAAGGTCTTTTTTATCTGGCTTTACGGCACTTTTTTTATTGTGGGGAGCATTGGCATGGTTGATAAGTAGCAACAATGAGCATCTGATGGCTAGTAAGGTTGCTTTGATACTTAAAATGGGTAATTCTACGATTTTAATTTTAGCAACTGCAATCATTGGAGCATTGGTAGCTGGATTTGCCGCGCTTGCTGGAAGTTTTGTACGTAAAAAATAAAAAGGTGTCATCTCGTTTTATTTAAGAGTCATCTAAAATTATTTTATGCGGTTATTGTTTTTTATTTTTTCTATTTTACTTTTTAAAAATATTGTTGCTCAAAAAATCACTGGAACCATTTTCAATGAAAAAGGTGATTTACTTCCATTTTCATCCATTACAATTAAAGGAACTTCCATTGGCGTGAGTGCTAATAATCGAGCAAAATTTACTATTTCCCTTTCTCCAGGTAAATACACCTTAGTTTGTCAACATATTGGGTATGCTTCTAGACAAGAAGAGATTACCATTAATTCTAAAGACAAGGAAATTTCATTCGTATTGTCTGAGCAAAAACTTTTGATGAAGGAAGTAGTTATAAAAAATTCGGATGAAGATCCCGCATATGATATAATCCGAGCTGCCATTAAAAAAAGAGAGTTTTATCAGCGTCAAGTCAGTGCATTTACTTGCGAGCTTTATACTAAGAATATGATAAAGCTTCGTAAGCTTCCCAATAAAATTTTTGGAAAAAAACTGCCAGAAGATCGCTTTCGAAATAGTATGCTTGACACATCTGGACAGGGTGTTATTTATTTGTCAGAGTCAATATCTTCAGTAGCTAGGCAGTTACCAGAAAAGTTCAAGATAGATGTAAAAAGTAGCAGGGTAAGTGGTAGCGGTGGATTTGGTTTTACTTTTCCTACTTTTCTTTCTTTTTATCAAAACAATGTAACTGTCTTTGCAGAAAGATTAAATCCTCGTGGTTTTGTATCTCCTATTGCCGACGGAGCCATTGGCTATTATAGTTTTAAATACTTAGGTAGTTTTTGGGAAAATGGAAAAGAGATCAATACCATTCGCGTAAGGCCTCGCAGAAATTATGAGCCTTTATTTTCTGGCATAATAAATATTTCAGAGTCTGATTGGAGGATACATAGCGTCGATTTATTATTGACCAAGAAAGCACAATTGGAAATATTGGACTCTCTTCAAATTACTCAACTTTATATACCGGTTGACAATGAAGTTTGGAGTGTTAAAAATCAATTGCTTCACTTTTCCTTCAATCAATTGGGTGTAGAAGCAGTAGCCAATTTTGTAAATGTTTATTCTGATTATAACCTTCAACCTTCTTTCCCTAAAAAGTATTTTGATAAAGTAATCATCAAATATGATACGGGAGTAAATAAAAAAACAAAAGCTTATTGGGATTCGGTTAGACCAATGCCTCTTGAAAAGGAGGAAGTAAAGGACTATCAGGTAAAAGATAGTTTATTTGAAGTGAGGAAATCAGCGTCACTCACAAAATATTCGATAGACTCTTTGAAAAAAAGACAGGGTAAACTTCAGCCTTTGAATTTATTTTGGAAAGGTATTAATCGAACGCATTATAGTCTATCAGGTAATTATAGATGGGGAATTACGCCACTGATTAAAAAGCTGGAATACAATACAGCAGAAGGGATTGTGTTAAATTCATCAGGATATATTGATAAAATAATTTGGGCTCAAAAACAAAGACTTGCCCTTCGTCCTAATCTTCGATATGGGTTTTCTAATGGGCATTTAAACGGTTGGCTAGACTTTAGCTTACAAAATCGAAATCTTAGTTCAAACAAAAAAATAAAAAGACAATCATGGAATTTTTCATTGGGTAAAAGGGTAACCCAGTTCAATAAGCAAAGTCCTATAATACCTTTGATTAATTCTATTAACACATTGTTTTCAGGAACCAATTATTTAAAAACCTACGAAAATATTTTTTCAAATCTTGGATTTAGTAAGAAATTTGAAAGCGGTCTGCAGATGGGAATTAATACATTGTATGAAGATAGAATTCCCCTTTTAAATTCTACTTATTTTACTTTTTTTAAAAAGGATACCATTCACTTCAGACCTAACTATCCTTATGAAAAAATTAATGAATCCGATTTTACAAGACACCAAGCTTTTATTGTAAGCTTGGATCTAAGTATTAAGCCAGGCCTTCATTTTATAGAGTATCCAAATAGAAAGGTACCCATAGATTCTAAATTACCCACCTTTGGTTTTAATTACACGAAAGGTTTCAAAGGCTTGCTTGGAAGCGATGTGAATTTTGATAAATGGAACTTTAATATTTGGGATGATAAAAATTTAAAATTGGTTGGGACTTTCCGTTATAAAATTGGAATTGGCGGATTCATTAATAGAAAGAAAGTAATGATCCAAGATTATCAACATTTTAACGGCAATCTATCGGTGCTTGCGGGGGAATATTTAAATAGTTTTCAATTGGCTCCTTATTATGCTAATAGTACTACTACAAGTTTTTTTAGTACCGTTCATTTAGAGCATCATTTTAATGGATTGCTGACTAATAAAATACCTTTTTTTAATCGCTTGAATTGGAATTTGGTTGCTGGGGGAAATTCATTTTATATTAACCAGTCTGATAATTATTCGGAATTATTTGTAGGTATTGAAAACATCTTTAAAGTTTTTAGAATTGATTTTGTGGCCGCCTATCATGATGGCAATAGAAGCATTGCTGGTATTCGTATTGGAACCGCTGGCTTGATTGGCGATAATATTAAAATTAGGGGAAGGTAGAAATATTTTAATCTTAAAAGTTCTCTATTTTTTAGTTAGGGAATGGATTTTTATAATTAAAAAATAATTTCACCGTACCCCTTAATAAAAGAATCTTCCTTTTATTTATCTTTGATAAAATTTTTGGTTTGCCCTGCAAGCATCCAATTCATTTGTTAATTGGCAGTAAAGCCGATTGAAAATTAATTTCCTGTTACAACAGGATCAAAAAAATTTTTTATGGCAATACTTCACAACCGTGTATCCCAAACGGAATTAAAAAGATTATTGTACGAGGAAAAGGAGCATCGCTCTACCATTTCATTTTATAAATATTTTCCTATTTCAGAACCTCAAGGGTTCCGAGATCAATTGTATCAAGGTCTTGATCAGCTAAAAGTTTTTGGCAGAATCTATATTGCTCATGAAGGAATCAATGCACAGATAAGTGTACCCGATAGTAAAGTGGAAGCTTTTACTCAATTCATTAATTCTTTTGAACCTATGAGAGGTGTGCGTTTGAATGTTGCTGTAGATAGTACCAACCCAGTTGGAGAAGAGTCTACCGATGGCAAATCCTTTTGGGTTTTAAAAATTAAAGTGAGAGATAAAATTGTTGCAGACGGAATTAAAGATCCTGCCTTTAGTATGGAAAATCTTGGGAGCTATGTGAGTGCAGAACAAATGAATGAATTGATGTTAGATAAAAATACCATCGTGATTGATATGCGAAATCATTATGAATATGAAGTAGGCCATTTTGTTAAGGCAATTGAAATTCCGAGCGATACTTTTAGAGAGCAGTTGCCAATGGCAGTAGAAATGATGAAGGACAATAAGGACAAGAATATAATTATGTATTGTACGGGAGGAATAAGATGCGAAAAGGCGAGCGCCTTCATGCTTCACAATGGATTTAAAAATGTTTTCCATCTAGAGGGAGGAATAATTAATTATGCAAAACAGGCTAAGGAACAGGGTTTGGAAAGTCAGTTTAAAGGTAAAAATTTTGTGTTTGATGATCGCTTGGGTGAACGTATTACAGATGAGGTAATAGCTAAATGTCATCAGTGTGGTAACCCAGCTGATACACATACTAACTGCAAAAATGATGGTTGTCATTTGTTATTTATTCAATGTTCAGCCTGTGCACAAAAAATGGATGGTTGCTGCACCATCGAGTGCCAGAATGTATACAATCTTCCTATTGAAGCTCAAAAGGAGTTAAGAAAAGGAATCGAAAAAGGAAGAATGGTTTTTAATAAGAGCAAACAAAGATTACGACCACGGTTAGACGAAATCAATAAGTCTTCAGAATAATCAATGATTGATCATTTAACTGTAATTTAAAGTC
>Ga0214919_10000497_pt1 | contig 67091 bp, 80 predicted proteins | sample LL1503_MetaG_FD_177994 | JGI IMG/M metagenome (GOLD analysis project Ga0214919, IMG submission 177994) | Freshwater microbial communities from Lake Lanier, Atlanta, Georgia, United States - LL-1503 | ecosystem: Environmental > Aquatic > Freshwater > Lake | place: USA: Georgia | collected... | reverse complement strand
TGATATCGGATATTCATGAACAACTCCATTTGTGTCAATACTCAATAAGTTAGGGTCAGATGTATTTGACGTTAACCCTGTCATTGTTAATGTGGTTGCGGTAAGTCCACTCTCAACAATAATATTGCTGAGGTTTCCATTTCCGTTTAATTGTGGAAATCCGTATGGCTGATTCGCCTTATCTAATGTTATTATTGTTTTCATTAACTATAATTTCTTATTTCAATTGGCATATAATTTAATTCTCCTCTTGGTGAACCAGAAGAGTCAGTCATACTTAAGAAAACATCAAATCCGCTATATAGGTTGTATAAATATTGTCCTGAATCTGTAGCTAACATTAATCTATTATACCCTTGTTGAGCAATGGCTTGGGGATAACCACCTCCAAAATATGTAGCTGAAAATCTATTAATTAAATTTCCATTAACATCTAATCTCGCCAAACCATTCACTGACTCATCACCATCAAATACCCTGCTAAACGTTCCTCCGATAACCAGTAAATCACTTGGTTCAAGTGCCATACACGATATAGGACTATTAGGTTGTATAACATAACTACTATCAGGAGTTCCGTTAGATTCCAATCTACATAGATATTGATAAGTAGTGTTTCCGTTTAGTGTGGTAAATTGCCCACCAACCAATATCTTTCCATCAGATTGAACCGCAATTGTACTTACTGAATTATCAAACCCATTGTTATCACCTGTTGATATTAAGTTAGTGTAGAACGCTGTGTCCTCAGTCCCGTCAGAGTTAAGTCTAACTAAATAATTTCTTGTATTTCCGTTTAATGTTGTAAAACTACCGCCAACTAATATCTTTCCGTCAGATTGAATTACAATAGTCTTAACAACTCCTCCATTTAACCCAGAGTTATCACCGGTTGACCTTAAATTAGAATAAAATATTGTATCTTCAGTTCCATCAGAATTAAGTCTTACACACATCTGTCTACGGATTGAATTAAAATAATTAAATTCACCCCCAACTAATATCTTTCCATCAGGTTGGACTGAGATTGTATATACTTGACTATTAAAACCTGTGGTATCACCAGTTGATGTTAAGTTTGTATAGAACGTATCATCTTCAATTCCATCAGAATTAAGTCTAACTAAATAATTTCTTACATTTCCATTTAATTGAGTAAATTGACCACCAACTAATATCTTTCCATCAGATTGAGTTTCAATTGTATTTACTTGGTTATTAAATCCAGCCGCATTTCCTGTTGATATTAAATTTGTATAGAATGTGGTGTCATCTTGACCGGATGGATATATTCTAGTGATATAACTTCTATATTGACTATTGTAATATTGAAAATTACCTCCAGCTAATATTTTTCCATCAGATTGGACTGATAATGTATATGGTATACCATCAAAACCATAATTAAAATAATACGGAACTAAGTAGGAAAAACTCTCAGCTTCAGTTTGATTTGCATATGATATAAGACAATTGGTATTTCTTTCTATGGTTGGAGTTCTAAATGCTGCAACTTTTGATGGGTCAACAGCATTTAAAAAATTAAAATAATATCTACTTGAATCATAGTTACCCCAACAGAATGATGTATCATATCCTAAAGTGTTTGATAACAAGGAATATTGTATCGGATTTCCTAAAGGAGTTATCTCCGTACTAGAACCCCAATAACTTGGTGTTGTCCCAGTTGCAATAAAAATACAATCATTCTCATTGATAATTCCTGAAATAACATTTGCAACATTAGAGAAATCATCTCCAAGATAACTGGTAATTTTGTATTGTTCTCCAATTTTTAATAAACCACTATATAATGCAGTTGTATCAACTTGAATTAATTTGGCAACATATGTTTTAATTGCGTTACCGGCGACATTTGTAGAAGAACCATTATTATCGGTTATTTGTAGTAAATTATTACTACCAATTCCCAAAATAGATTTCCCAATACTACTTGATGCCGGAAATGTTGATTGTTTATCTAATTCTATGTAACTTGGCATATATTTTATATTTTATTTTATTCTATTATTCCAGGACCCGTTATACTACCATAATTATAAATAACCCCTCCAACTTTTAAAGTCCCATTTACAATTATACTTCCATAATTATATAGGTCTCCCAATATGTAATAATCGGCATCAGTATCAACAATAAATACACTTGTACTTAATACCGTTAAGTCTGCCGGATTAAAAATTGATTCGTTTATTTGTATTGTATCTGTTGCTCCTGAATGAGTTTTGTTTCTTAAAAATGGAATTGGTAATTTATGAACAACTCCACTTCCATCTATTGTTAATACTTCAGTATCTGTTGAAGTTTGAATACCCTCTAATCTTAATGGGTCGGTTGCACCTGATACGTGTAATGTATTTGTGGCATTTGAGGTATTAATACCAACACTGCCCCCACTCATTACAAGTGTATCAGGATTTGTTGATGAACTAAAATTAAGTGTATATGAACTTAAATTAACAATTCTATTACCTGATAATGCGCCATCACCACTATATAATGTTGTTGGAGTTAATGCCGATAAACCTGTTATTTGATTACCATTTACACTTCCAGTACCACTTAATGTTATTGTTCCATTAGAATATGTTCCGCCAGTAACGGCATTAATAGTTGTAGTTGTTGCACTTGTACCATTTGATGCAACGCTTAATACGTTTGCTGCTGACAATGTTGTTGCCGTAACATAACTGAATGTTCCTGCAGTTAATGATGTTGCATCATTTTTGGTTATTGTTAATATACCTGTTGATTGGTTATAACTAAATGCCGATATACCCGTTCCACTTTGTGATGGTAAATTATAGTATGTTGTTGCGGATATTGTGTTAGCGGTTAGACCACTCTGAAATATAGTTGCTCCTGTTACAGTTCCCCCACTTAATGGAAGATATAATCCTGACACAGACGTTCCAGTATATGCTGATAAACTTATTGTAAATGCTGAATATTGGTCTGTTCTATTTTGAGATAATGTTATTGTGTTTGAACTTAAAGTTAAACCCGTAACATAAGTGTCTGGGTCAATTGGTAAATTATAATAAGTTGTTGCAGATATTGTATTTGCCGTTAGTCCTGATTGGAATATTGTATTTCCTGTCACAGTACCACCACTTAATGGGAGATACTTTCCTGTAACATTATCAGGTAAATTATAGTATGTTGTTGCCGATATTGTGTTAGCGGTTAAACCCGATTGGAATATTGTATTTCCTGTTACTGTTCCTCCACTTAATGGAAGATAATCACCTGATGATGAGGTATTACCCGTGTATGCGGATAAACTAATTGTGAATGCTGAGTATTGGTCGGTTCTATTTTGTGATAATGTAATAACATTATTATTTAAACTAAAACCGGTTACTTTTGTATCTGCACTATCGGGTAAATTCAAATAAGTTGTTGCCGATACAGTTATGGCGGTAAAATTATTTACAATAATTGTATTACCTGAATATGTATCCGCAGTTATACTACCGGCAGAAATATCGGCAGCATTTTCAATATGAAGAGTAGTTGCAGATATTGTGGTTGCTGTGATTCCTTTTGCGATAACATAATCTGTTGTAACGTCACCTGTAACAGTAATTCCGGATTGGTTATATAACCTACCCGTCATTGTACTACCACTTATCTCAACAAAATTACCTGTAGATGAACCTGAAATAGGCCCCCAAGCGGCATTACCTGAAGCGTCAGAAGTTAATACATATCCTACCTGTTGATTACCATCATTATAAGTAAACGCCGCACCACTTATTGTTAATCCTGAAGAAAATATAGGATTAGAGGGTACTCCACCTCCAACGCGATATACAAAACCTGTATTAACATCAGATTGAAGTATGTAATTATACGAGTCTTTAATTAACTGACCTGAAATATTTGACATAGTGTAATTTTACTAATATTTGGTTATTTGTAAATCAATCATAATTTAGTGATAATTGAGTCGCCAAACTATAAATATGTTAGTGATTAAGTATTTTACTTTTTTATAGTTATGTTTTAATATATTTAAAGTATGAGTTCTATTTGTTATAGCTGGGATGATACCCCCTTTACGTGGAAAGAAACACCATTTACTTGGAAGGAAGGTTGCGTAATTGAAAAACTTATTAGTTATGGAACAACAAAAGTTAAGGACAGATTAAAAAAATTAACTGATTCTGAAAAACAAACTCTTATCCGTTTGTTTGTTAAATTAAATGTTGATGAGATAGTTTTTGAAACAAATGTAAATAAAAATAAAAATAAAAAAGTTAAGGTAAAATTAAAAGATGTTGAGATTTTAATGAAAGAACAAAAATTTATTAAAGTCAACATTAAAATTAACGAATAATAGTATATTTATATCATATGGCATACAATTTATATACTGACAAACCAAACAAATTCAATTGTAATATTGAAATTGAAGGAACTTCCTTAGCAAAATCTAAAGTAAGACTAGTAATTGAAACAAATGAAATGTCTTATATGTTTAATGGTACCATTGAAAACACTGGTATATGTGAAGTTAATATTCCGAAAACTAAACATTTTTTACCTGAAGGAACAAAAGGTAATATCAGATTGGAAGTAATTGCCGATGATGTTTATTTTGAGCCGTGGAACTCAGATTTCAATGTTAAAACAAATAAAAAGGTAAATGTGGTTGTTACCGAACAAGTTGAAGACAAACCAAAATTAAGGGTTCAAGTGTTTGAACAACCAAAAGAAAGTTCAAAACCAAAAATTATTGAGTCTAAAGTTGAAAAACCAAAAACATTTCAAATGACAAAATCACAACTACTTAATAGATTTAAAACAAGACATTAATAAAAATATAACCCTCTTAAATGAGGGTTTTTTATTATCTACAATCAGGACAATCCGGATTTAATAAGTCATATTTGGTTTGTAAAATCCTAAAGTTGTGTTTTATTTGTGCGGCATTTAATGGTTCATTATACATTCTAAATGAACTTATATCACCAATTAAACTTCCTGCAAAATATTCTTCAAGATAAATGTCGGTTTGTAGTCCCGCATATTCGGTTTCATTTAAATCTTTTGTGGGTAAACATTCTGGGTCTTGTTGTGAAGTATAAAAATATTGGTCAGTTGGACATCCTAAAAAAGTTAAATTGTCGTGTAAACCCTGCGTCCCACCACCTAATGAAATATTAAAAGGAACACCAATTTGTTTTTCTTTTTCTGTGTTTAATGGTCTAGGTATTATTTCTTCAAAATCATCAATAATAAAGAAAAGTTTTCCATTAACATAAATTTTAAATTTACCTTTTCTATAATCTTTTTCATTAATCCATTTCTCATTCATATTAACAACTTCTGTTTTTGCAGGATTAGTTTCAGTAATTAAACTAACACTATTGTTTGCTGAAGTCGCCGTAAAAACTTCTTTAACTATCAAGGATAAACCCCCCTTATATTTTAAATCACAAGTGTCTAACCATACATCTCTAACAAAAACCGCATCAATTTGAACCCAATGCTCAGTAGTTGCATAATTTGTGTCAACACAATCATCAAAAATTCCACTTGTTGAACACCATTCAGTTAAAGATGTTCCTGTGGTATATGTTAACCCTGTTGTTGAACAAGAACCCGTTGTTTCGCATCCACCCGTTATTCTATATGTTTTAACACATATTCTTGGATTTCCTGTATCACCACTTAGTCTTATTGAAAGAGCGTTTGATACACTATCAAATAGTGGGTCTAGTTGTTCTGTACTTGCGGTTATAGTTAATCCACAACCACAAGAGCACATATTATTTGTTGATGTAATTGCTGATTGTTGATAAACGTGATTACAAGATGAAGAAGTATTTGCAGAATTTGAACATCCACAAGTTAATAAACAATCTAAACCATCTGTTGTTCTAAAAAAACTATTGTCTGTAAATGCTGTTAAATTTCTTGTTGTATCTCCGGCAATAAATTGGTAAGGACAAGGAGATGAGAATGGCATATCTTCAAAAGCGTAAGGGTTATTAATAAATGTTCCGCCAGAAAATCCGTTCCATAAGGTTGTTGCCGAACTATCTAATGTTGTTGTATAAGGAACATATCCAGGGTTTTGAAATTGTTCTCTACCCGCAATTATTGTATGAAGATTATTTGGCGCGACTAATACCATACCAACGTCACCAGGGTATTGATGAAAATAATTAACTAATGTTAATGATATATTATCAATATTTTCAGTTATACCTGTAATGGTAAATGTTATTGGATATACTGATGCAGGAACATTATCATTAATAATAATATTAGTTTGATTTGAATTAAAATTTTCACAAACACCAGATTGACATATTGTTAAAATAACAGAATCAATACTTCCTGTATCCGCACCTTCAAAATCCTGAACAAATAAATTCCAAGTGCCGTTAAAATCTAACTTAGGTTCACCATTAGCGAAATGATAAAACTTGTTCTCAGCTCTAGCACCCATATAAAAGAATGTTCCTTTATTTTCAGGATACCTAACATTTAAACCAACATCAGTATTACCTGTCCATCTATACCTTAACATAAATTCAGTACTCCATCCCCAATTAAACCTCTCAGGTAATACTTGATAATCATACTCAGCCAATTTATAAAATCCTTGATAAAACCCCCCATTTAACGTCACATATGTCCCAATACTATCATTTGTTGTACCTGTAGTTAAATTATAATCATATGAATTGTCATTATATATTCTGTTAATTGGTGTCGTAAATCCACCAATTGGGTGCATTTTAAACCTTTTATCATAAAAATATCTGTTATATATTTGACTTTCATAGATATATAACCCACTATTAACTTCTATTGTTTCACCTGTAAGACTTTGAACTAACCCATTATCCACACCTGTCAACCCAACATCGCATAATTGAGTTGTTATCCCACAATTATAAAAGTCTATACCATCAGGATTCCAATAATTTTCAGAAACAATAACATCCGACTCAAAATCACCACAACCAATACAAATGGAAGTTTCTTTACTATTAAAGTCAAATTTTAATGGCATCCTGTTGCCATCATAGTCTGCAATGAGATATGGTGAAAAAATTACTTCATCATCATAGTCTTTTTCATCAGACGCCAATGATATATCTGAAATCTCATTAACTGGTTTTAGATATAATTTATTAAAATTATATTGATTTATATTTTGATATGCCATAGAATATAGATAAATACTTTTTTTTCGGGTATTTATATTAAAAGGAAAAAAATGATTATTAATAATAAAGAATTTTATTCATCTCCCTATTACTTCTTTTTAAAAGAAACTAAAGATAAATATTCTTTATATTTCTCTGTGGAGGATACTTTAACCGAAGCAAGAAAAAAAGATGAAGTTGTTCACTTCAAAAAAGAAAAAGAAGGTGATGTAAAAAAATATTTAAAAAATACCATAAAAGGTAAAAAAAAGAAAACAACTAAAAATGTTAAGGATGAATTGGAAGAATTAGTTAATGCCGATGGAGCAATTAGTAATTCTAAAATTCCAATCTTAGACCCAAAGATGCACCCAAGAAAAACCATGGACCAAACAGTCGCAGCAGCAAGAGTCACTAACGACCCTTGGACTCGCGGTTATAGAACCTACTTTGGAGAATCTGAAGAACTGGAAGAAGTTGATATGTCAGATGCGTTTGGTTATGAAGAGACAGAAGATATGGACGGAAAAGAAACCTTTAAATATTTTGTTAAGAATTTGGGATTAAACCCAGATGAAGCAAAAGAAAGGGTAAAACAAAAAGGACAAGACCCAACAGGGAAAAAAGATAAAAAATCAAAATATTATCACGACAAAAATTTTGTTACAAGAGCAACATTATCTGAAATTCAAAAACAAAAAATGATTAAAGTTCTTGAAGATATTTTAGTTAATAAAAAAAGTTCAGACTCTGATGTTTCAGAAAAAGAACCAAAAGTTTCAAATATTGTTAAAAAGAATTTAAAAACATTAAAAAAACAAGCAGAAAAAGAAGGACTTTCAATTTCTGAATTAATAAAAATGTTAAAAAGTGAATAAAGAAATATACGACGATAGTGTTGAATTCCCCGTTGATAAGAGGGAACATATGAAAAGAAATTTTCATAAAGTTAAAGGTGCGAATGAAAATACTGAAGGATTTAAAAGAAATCAAGAATTACAATCTCAATATACAATAACCTATAAACAATTAAAAAGAATCAAAAACTTCTTTGATAATTTTAAAGGTAACCATAAAGACCCTTCATACATATTAAATGGTGGGATTGAAATGAAACATTGGGTTGATACTCAGTTAAGACAGATGAGAGAAGGGATTCATATGACAAAAAATAATAAGTCTGAAACAGGGATGCAAAACCAACATATAAAACCTCACGAAAAAACTTTTGGTAATGTGAGACATTCTCAAGAACATTTAAAGACTGTTGATAAATATAATACGGCAGTTACAGAAAGTTTAAAACGAATAAATGAATTAATATCAAAAATTTAAAACTATGGCAAATGAATTAGCAATTGACTTAAGTCAAGATGTTGCAAACCAATTAACAGCGGTTGCAGATAGAGAAAGGTCAAAACTTTTACCAAAGAATGAATATATCGCAACTGCCGATGAATATTCTGCAACAAACCCAAACGCTATCGCTGATGGTGATTCTAAAGGTAGAGGAACAGGAGTATTTCTTGATGTATATAACCAAGCTGTCGGAACAAGAGAAGATGTTCTTGAAAGAAGAATGGAATTAAGAGTGAATACATATAGCTCATCTAACACATACCCTAACTTTCAAATATAATGAAATTTAAAGACACACTTAAAGATTTAATTTGTGAAGTTGCTTCTATGGATAAAGTTATAGACGCAATTAAAAATAAGCAAATTGTTCAAATGTATTATGACGGAGATGAACCAGGTGGTAAAGGTATTCGTCAAATTGAACCTGTGTGTTTAGGTGTTAGTAAACAAGGAAATAAAGTTTTAAGGGCCTGGGACCAAGAAGGGGCTTCACATAAAGCATATAAAGGTGAAAAACCTTTACCAAGTTGGAGATATTTTAGATTGGATAAAATTTTAACTTTTTCACCAACCGGAGAAAATTTTACAGAAATGAGACCAAATTTTAACGCAAATGGTGACAAAAGCATGAAAAGTATTATACTTATAGCACAATTTTAAATTTATGAATGAACAAGAATTAATGCAAAAATTAGCCATATCAAAAGCGATAATGGATAAAAGCGAAACAATAAAGAAGGGGTCATTACCCCCAACAAGTCTGCAGGAATATGCAATGCCTGAAGCAAAATACAATATCCCTGAAGGTATGTTAGAACAATCTCAAAATTCTTATATACCTCCAACCAGACAAATGCAACCAATAACTACAGATGCCATCAAGAATTCAAAACTACCTGATGAGATTAAAAAACTAATGATGGAACATCCGATTGCTCAACCACAACAACAAAGTGGTACATTATCTAATGATTTGGTTGAAAGAGCAACAAGATTGATGAGAGATAACAAATCAGAATATAAATCAGAACCATCAAGAAAAGAAACACCCAAAAGAGCTGAAACACCTTCAAATTTTGATTTTGAACAAATACAAGAAATGATTGAAGAAGCCGTTAACAACGCTTTGAAAAAAAATGGTTTGTTAGTTGAATCAACTGAAAAATCTAATGAGGTTTTTTCTTTTAAAGTTGGAAAACATGTGTTTGAAGGAAAAGTAACAAAAATTAAAAAATTAAGTTAACACTTTATATTCCCCCACTTTTCAGTGGGGTTTTTTATTAAAAGTCTAATATTTTTAATGTTCCGTCTTTGGAATACCCAAATTGACCAACATGTAAATCGGAATAATAATCATGAGGCATAATATCTAAAAACTTTAATATTAAATCTCTCCATTTAGAGTATAAATTAAAAGCTTTATCACCCATATTCTCAAAATGTTCATCAATCGCCGTTAATTTATCTTCATCAGAACCTTCATATATGAGAAATAAGGTATACGCAAAATCACCTTCCCATATTTCCCTATCTTCTTTTAATAGACCATCTAAAGTTAGGTATTCAGACATTGCTTTATTAGTGTCTAATTTTTCTAAGACAACATATGTTTCTGTTACTTTTATTACTTTTGGAAAAATATCAGGGTGTTCCTGAAATAAATTAACCCAAGCCATTCTGATTTTTGGTAATGTTTTTCCAAATCTTGAGGATATAGTTTTAATTACCACATCTTGATTAGTACTTGGATAAACATCATGTTCCATACCACTCCCAATTTTTTTCTTGGGTACTATATTCATTTCTTCAATTGACATAAACTTTTTCATAATTATAAATATGTTTATTTAATACTTATTCCATTAATCAGACTTGAATTAATTAAAAACAATGTTTATAATTTAGAAGTTATTTTGAAGGTTATAATATCTCAAAATTTCTTAAAATTATAATTGTAAATATGTCAAAAATTAAAGTATTAGTAATCCCTTCAGACAGAACTGGAGTGGGTAAATTCCGTTCAGTTGACCCCCACATTTTCTTACAGAACCTATATGGTGATGATTTCCACGTAGATATTATATTTGAACCTGATATGGGAGATATGAACTTTTGGGGTCAATATCAGATTGTTGTATATCATAGAAGTATTAGTCCTGATTTTGACAGGTCTATTGAGTTAGTTCAAAAATTAAATTCATTAGGTATTATTACCATTTGTGATTTGGATGATTATTGGATGCCAGGAAAAGAACATCCGATTCATGACATTATTAAAATCAATAAGATTAATGAAAAAATAATTGCCAACTTAAGGGTTGCTCAATATGTAACAACAACCACAACAATTTTTGCTGATGAAATAAAAAGTATCAATAAGAATGTTTTCATTTTTCCAAACGCAATAAATCCAAAGGAACCTCAGTTTTGTGAACCAACACCTGAATCAGATAGAATAAGAGTTGGATGGTTAGGCGGTTCATCCCATCTACATGATTTACAATTGCTAGACCAATCCTTTAGTAAATTAAGTTCATATCAAGATAAACTTCAATTTGTTTTATGTGGATTTGATACGAGAGGGACAATGACAGAAATCAATCAACAAACAGGAGAACAAAAGAAAAGAAATATTCTACCCCACGAAACAGTATGGGTTGCATATGAGAAAATATTTACACAGAATTATTCAACAATAACTCCTGAGTATAAAAAGTTTTTAGATAACTTTAAAGATGAAGTATTTGAAAATGTGGAAAAAGAAGCTTATGTTAGAGTATGGACAAAACCCGTAACATCTTACGCAAAAAACTATTCAAAATTTGATATATCTTTGGCTCCGATTAAAAATCATATCTTTAATAGAGTTAAATCTCAACTTAAAGTTATTGAGTCAGGATTTTATAAAAAAGCAATAATTGCATCAAATTTGGGGCCTTACACATTAGATTTGAAACATTGCTTAGATAATGGTAAATTTGTGGACGGAAATGCGTTGTTAGTTGATGAGAATAGGAATCATAGTGATTGGGCAAAGTTTATTGAGAAATTAGTTAAGAATCCAAATATGATTAAAGATATGGGAGAAAGATTGTATGAGACAGTAAAAGACACATATGATTTAAATGTTGTAACAAAAAATAGAGCTGAATTTTATAAAAGTTTAATAAAATGATAAAAATACCTATAACTAAGATTTTATTTATTGATATTGAGACTGTTGGTGGTTGTAAAGATTTGAAAGAATGTAAGAAAAACAATCCTTCAGTTTACGCTCAATTTATAAAATATTTTGATTGGTTTCTAAAAAGATTTCCGGAAGATGATACCGCAGTCTCTCATAAAGATGTGGAACTTGTAAAAATGAATAATATTTTCATTAAAAGAGCAGCTCTTGTTCCTGAATTTGCAAAGATTGTTTGTGTAAGCGTTGCATTTGTTACAGATAAAGATGAGATTAAAACCCAAACTTTTTCAGGTGATGATGAGAAAAAGTTATTAAAAGAGTGTCAAACATTGTTAAATAGATGTGGAAAACTTGATTTTTTCTTGTGTGGACATAACTTAAAGAATTTTGATATTCCAATGCTCGCAAAAAGAATGATTATCAACGGACTTATGCCACCATCAATACTTCCAAGTTATGATACAAAACCTTGGGAAATAAAAGCAATAGACACCAAAGAAGTATGGCAATATGGGGCTTATACATCCATAGGTTCATTAGATTTACTTTGTGCGACTATGGATATTCCATCACCAAAAGAAGGTGAAGTAACCGGAGATAAAGTCCATAACGCTTACTGGAATGAAAATAAATTAAAAGAAATTACCGAATATTGTGAAAATGATGTCCGAGTATTAATAGACATAATTAAAAAATTAAAAACATTAGAATAATGCAAAACATTGATATGGAATCTCTTGAGGAGATAAAAAAACAATTTGAAAAAATACAAATATCTGAAGGGTTTGTACCTGATGAAGATTATCAAAAACAATTAGATGATTTCATTAACTCAAATTTTGGTACAGAAATGGAACAAGATATTAGCAATATGATTAGAATTCAAAAAGTTAAAATCAAAAAACTTCATCCCGACGCAATTATTCCGAAATATAACTATCCTTCGGATTCGGGGTTTGATTTACATTCAGTTGAAGATGTTATAATCCCAGCTCTCGGAAGAGCATTTGTTCCAACAGGATTGTCCTTCCAATTTGGAGAAGGATTGGAAATTCAAGTTAGAACAAAAAGCGGATTGGCAATAAACCAAGGATTAATGATTTTAAACTCCCCTGGCACTGTAGACCAAGGTTATTCAGGAGAAGTTAAGGCAATTGTATTTAACACCAACAATGCGTCTGTTACGATACCAAAAGGTATGAAAATAGCTCAAGCTGTGTTATGTCCAGTATTAAATGGAAAATTTGTTGATTTAATGGAAGTAGATACCTTTGAAGATACTGATAGAGGTTCAAACGGATTTGGCTCAACAGGAATAATTTAAAAACAAAATATGTCAGAATTAATTACAGTAGGATATTCCACAAGGAAACATAATCCAGAATTTATAGAATATATTAAAAAAACATCTGGGTTTAAAAAAATTAATGTTATAGAAAAAGTTAATAATGGTGAAAAATCATTAAGTCAGGTTTATAATGAAATTTTAAATGAATCTGATACAGATATTGTTGTTTTATGTCATGATGATATTTTATTTGATACCACCTCTTGGTATAGTAAATTACTAAAACACTTTGAGAAAAGTGATTTTGGTATCTTAGGTGTTGCAGGAACAACATCTTTGACTAACAGCGGAAGATGGTGGGATGAAAAAAATAAAATGGTAGGAATTGTTAATCACGAAAATGAAGGAAAAAAATGGGAATCAAAATATTCAGACTCATTTGAAAATGGAATATGCCAAACTTTAATTATTGACGGACTTTTCATTGCTCTCCACAAAAAAAGAATTAAAAAAACATTTGATGAATCATTTGAAGGTTTTCATTTTTATGATACATCATTTTCATTATCCAACCATTTAGAAGGAGTTAAAGTTGGGGTTATAACAAATATAAGAATAACCCATAAATCAATTGGAATGACAAATAACAAATGGGAAGAGAATAAAATATTTTTTGCAAATAAATTCAAAGATAATTTACCTTTAAAATTACCGTTTGATTCAAATAGAAAAATTAAAGTATTAATTGGTTGTTTATTCTTTAGAACATTTACAGGTTCTGAACTTTATGTTTATGAATTGGCAAAAAATTTAATTAAATTAAATTGTGATGTAACAGTATTATCAGAAATTGGTGGACCATTAACCGAAATGGCAAAAAAAGATGGAATTAAGGTTGTTCCATTTGCAAACCCACCAGGATACAAATTAGGGGATGGAAAATGGGGATTTAATACACCTCAGGGATTCCAACCAAGCGAACTAAACAATATGTATAGAGTTTCTGATGTCAATTTTGATATCATTCATGTTCAACATAAACCTGTTGCTGAAAGAATATTTCAAATGTATCCTGAAATAGATAAAGTTTATACAATACATTCAGAAGTTATTGAGTTAGAGAATCCTGTTAAAAATGAAAAAGTAAAAAAATATATTGCAATTAGACAAGAAATAAAAGATTATATGCAAAAATTTGATATACCTGAAAAAGATATTGAAATAATTTATAATCCCATTGATAATACAAAATTTAATGATAAAAACATTAAAACTGAAAATTATACACTTTTTGTCGGAACAATTGACTATTTGAGAGAAAAAACAATTATGGATTTAATTGAATATACAAAATTAAATTCTCAAGAACTATGGTTAGTTGGGGAAAATAAATCACAATATCTTGATTCAATATTAAAAAACACTCACGTAAAATATTTTCCATCTACTTGGAATGTTGAAAAATTTGTTAAAAATTGTAAAGAAACCGCAGGGATTCAATTAGGAAGAACAACTATTGAAGGATGGATGTCAGGAAAATCTGGTTGGATATACAAGGTAGACTCCAACGGAGATATTATTGAGAAAAATAAATATGATGTTCCTTCAGATATTGAAAAATATTATTCCTCAAATGTTGCTAATCAAATAAAAAATGAATATTTAAAAATTTTATCATAATGAAATTATTAATAAAATTTCCAACAAGAAATAGAAAAAATAAATTTTTATTAATTCTAAAAAAATATTATAGTTTTCTTTCAAAAAAGAATAATGTTCATTTTTTAATTACAATGGATGAAGATGACTCCGAAATGAATAATGAAGATATAAGAGAAATATTAAATAGTTATGAAAATTTGACCTATTATTATGGCGATTCTAAAACTAAAATAGATGCAATTAATAAAGATTTGGAAAAAATAACTGATTGGGACATAGTATTACTAGCATCTGATGACATGATTCCAATTGTTAAAGGATATGATGAAATTATCATCAATAAAATGAAAAATCACTATTCGGATACAGATGGTGTTCTTTGGTTTAATGATGGGTATCAAGGAGATAAATTAAACACTCTTTCTATTTTAGGTAAAAAATACTATGATAGATTTGGATACATTTATAATCCGGAATATAAATCTGTTTGGTGTGATAATGAATTTATGTCTGTTGCAAATATACTTGGTAAACAAACATATATTAGTAATGTTATTATAAAACATGAACACCCTGATTGGGGGTTTGGTAATAGAGACAAAATACATATGACAAATATAAAAAATGAAAGTTTGGATAGAGAAACATTTAATAAAAGAAAATCAAATAATTTTGGACTATGAAAAAAATTATAAGTTTTTCTTTGTGGGGAGACAATCCAAAATATACAATAGGTGCTATTAGAAACGCTGAGTTGGCAAAAGAAATATATCCTGATTGGGTTTGTAGATTTTATGTCGGCAAAAGTGTTCCTACAGATATTATTAATGATTTAAATAAAATAACAAATACCGAAGTTATTTTTATGGACGAACAAGGAGATTGGACAGGAATGTTTTGGAGATTTTATGCTTGTGAGGATTCTGAGATGATGATATCAAGAGATACAGATAGTAGATTAAGTTTAAGAGAAAAGTCTGCGGTAGACGAATGGTTATTATCAAGTAAAGATTTTCATATTATGAGAGACCACCCATATCATAATACTGAAATTTTAGGTGGGATGTGGGGTTGTAGAAATGATGTTTTAAAAAACATAAAGGATTTAATAAATGAATATACAAAAGGTGATTTTTGGCAAGTAGACCAAAATTTTTTAAAAGAAAAGATTTATCCAATTATTAAAACTAATTCATTTATACACGATTCATTCTTAAATTTTGAGAAAGAAAAAAACAAATTTCCAACCGAAAGAATAAATAAAGAATTTGTTGGGGATGTTTTTGATGAGTTTAATAATAGACATCCTGATTATTATAAATTTTTATGAAAAAAAAATTAACAATTTTAATTTGTATACATAGTAAAAATGATTTACACGATTCATTATTAATTAAATCAATAGATTCTTTAGAAAAACAAACTTATAAAGATTTTAACATATTAATTGTTTTAGACGAGTGTTGGGAACAAACTAAAAAATTAATTGAAAATAAAAAATACAAATTAAATATTGATTATTTAATAAAAGAAAAAAAAGAAGGTTTATCATTTGCAAAAAATTTTGGTTTAAAAAAAATTGAGAGTGAATGGGTTGGTTTTTTGGATGCAGACGACTTATATACTCCTGAAAAATTAGAAAAACAAATGTCATTTATAAATGAAAATGAAGTTGATTTTTTAGGTACTTTATCTTGGAATATACAAGGTTTAAATGAATCAAATATGTTTAATAGTTGTTTTAGTGAGGGTCATTTTGTCACTCACGAAGACATAAAAAAAACAATACTTAATCAAAACGTGTTGACTCACGGTTCAATGATTATAAGAAAAGAATGTATTGATTTTCTCGGAGGGTATCAAAATAAAAAAGGGTGGGAAGATTGGGACTTGTGGCAAAGGGCAATATCACACGGATATAAATTTCACCAATTACAAGACAGATTATATGTTTATAGGTTAGGTACTAGTACCGAAAGATAAAATAAAAAATTTAATAAAAACTTTAATGAAAATAATACAATTAGGTGTTTGTGTCGGTAATGACGATTTAACTAAAATTTTAGGTAAAACTCAGCCTGAGATATTAATTTTGGTTGAGCCAATGAAATTACATAATGAAAAAATATTAGAATGTTATGGATGGGTTAATAATTTATTTATTGAAAATGTTGCAATTTCCTTTGATGAAAAAAAAGAGATGTCGTTTTATTATCATGAAAATGATGGACCACTATACGAAGTCGCTTCAATTAAGATTGAACATATATTAAAACATGGATATGACAAATCAGGTATAAAAGAAATAAAGGTTGAATCAATTACAGTTAATGATTTATTAGATAAATATAAATTACATAAAATTGATATTTTATTTATAGATACTGAAGGGGTTGATGATTTAATAATAAAAAGTATTGATTTTAATAAACTAGAGATAGACGAAATTTATTTTGAAAATTTACATTTATCTCAATCAGATATTTATTCTTTTTTGGAAAATAAAGGATATGCTATTATTGATAAGTGGGGTTCTATGGGATGGACATCTTTTGCAAAAAAAATACAATGAAAATACTTTTAATACAAGAAAATGGGAGACATGAAAAAAATAAAACCTTCAGAGAATGTTTTTGTTTACAAAGAGGGTTCATTAATTTAAACCAAGAATGTGATGTTTGGGGGTTAGGACATACTAATTTTAAAGAAGAATTAGATTATGATTCTTATAATCTAATTATAAATTTAGAAAATTATGACGATAAGGGGTGGATACCTAACTTATCTAATGTAAAGTCAAAAAAATTTTTATGGAGTATTGACGCACACGTAAGAGGAGAAAATGTATATTTACAAGAGTTTATTCGGGGTAAGTATGATTTTTTATTACATTCAACTAAAGATTATGTTAATGAAAGTTATAAGGTATGGTTTCCAAACGCATTTGATGATACTTTAATATCACCGAGAAAAATTGATAAAAAATGTGATATTGGGTTTTGTGGAAATCCACTAAATAGAAATCAATTTATAAATTTATTATCTAATAAATTTAATTTTATTTACGATAATTTTATTATTGGTGACGATATGGTTAATGCAATAAATTCATATAAAGTACATTGGAATCGTAATTTATCAAATGATATTAATTATAGAAATTTTGAAACAATTGGATGTGGGATACCATTAGTTACAAACTATAATTATCAATACGAAGAATTAGGATTTATTGATGGTATAAATGTAATGTTATATAAAGATACTGATGAAATGATTTATAAGATAAATCAATTATTACGTGATGATGAATTAAGAAAATCTATTGGGTTATCAGGATTAGAATTATCAAGACAACACACATATGAAAAAAGATGTAATTTTTTAATAAATTTATATAATAAATAAAAACTATGAAAGAAAAATTTAAACAAGAAATAGAATCATTTCAAAATATTTGGCACGGAGGGTACTTTGGAGAAAATAGTCCACTAAGAAATCAACCTGGTCTTGAAAATTACTTAATAAGTAATATTGAAAATAATTTAACAATTCTTGAAATAGGTTGTGGACGTGGTAGATGGAGTAAATTTATTTATGAGAATCTGAATCCAAAAAAATTACAATGTATTGATGTTTTATCTGAAAAACATAATAATTTTTGGTCCTTTGTTGGGGAAGAGAAAAAAGAAAAATTAGAATACTACCAAGTTAAAGATTTTTCATTAAACGAAATACCTGATGAAAGTTTGGATTTTGTATTTAGTTATGATGTTTGGTGTCACATATCGTCTTCAAGTCAGGAATTATATTTAGAAAGTTTATATAAAAAGTGTAAACCAGGTGCTAAATTAATAATAATGTATTGTGACCCCGAAAAATATTATAATAGTGAACCAAAAAATTTATGGTTTATCAAAGCGTATTTACCAAAAGAAAAAACAGAAAATATAACAAATAACGAAGAAATTTTTAAATTATCAATTGAAGATAGTGACGGCGAAATTATTGAAGGTAGATGGTATTGGATTGGTAAAGAAAAATTTTTAAAAAATATAAATAAACATAATTACAAAGTTTTATTTGAAGATTTGGAAATAGATAAAACCAATGTATTAACATTTTTTGAAAAATAATAAAATATCATCAATAACGGGTTTAAATAAGTTAATCGGTTTTGAGTCAATTAAATTTTTTTTATGAATTTTATATCAACAAATCATCAAGGGGGTATATGTAATGTTTTATTTAAATTATCTGCGTCTATTAGTTTGGCCTTAGATAATGACGTTGAATATATTTTTTCAAACGAATTTTTAAGACCAATTAGTACCGAGTGCCCAAAGCCAGGATTTGACCCTGATTATAGTGTTTATAGTGATAATTTATTACGCAATATTGATTTTATTGAGAAGTTACCATTATCATATAGAATACATAAAGAACCTATAACATTTAATTACGAAGAAATAAAATATAACAGAGATGAAAACTTATTACTTGAGGGATACTTTCAAAGCGAAAAATATTTTTTAAATAATAAAGATTACATTATTAATCTGTTTAAACCAACTGAAAATATTAAACAAATTATTTTAGAAAAGTTACCAAATATTCAAAATTCAATTTCAATTCATATTAGAAGAGGAGATTATTTGGCAAACTCTAATTATCATCCACAACAATCTATTGAGTATTACACGTCTGCGATTAATTTACTTGGAATTGATAAAAATTATTTAATATTTAGCGATGATTTAAATGGTGTTAAAAGTATGTTTGATTTTTTACCAAATAAACAATTTGTTAGTTTGGGAGAAGATTATTTAGAATTATACTCAATGAGTATGTGTGAACACAATATAATATGTAACAGCACTTTTGGCTGGTGGGGTGCTTATTTAAACGAAAACAAAGATAAAAAAATAATAGGGCCTATTAATTGGTTTGGACCATCAGCACATTTAAATTCTTCTGACATATTACCATATAATTGGATTAAACTTTAAAAAATGAAAAAGATATACTCAAAAATTGACGAAACTAAACTATTACACATAATAGTTAGAAAAGATGAAATAACTATAGGAAGGGAAAATATTGTAACTGAAGAAAATTTTATTCAGTGTTCAAGATTAAATTTAACAAAAGGAACAACTTTTAAACCACATAAACATATTTGGAAAGAAAGAACACTAAATGTAATCGCTCAGGAAAGTTGGGTCGTAATACAAGGTAGTGTTAAATGTATTTTTTACGATATTGATGATTCTAATTTAACTACTGAAATTTTAAATGTTGGTGATGCTTCGTTTACTTTAGAAGGTGGACATAATTATGAAATTTTAGAAGATAATACATTAGTATATGAATATAAAACAGGTCCTTATGAAGGACAAGAATTTGATAAAACTTTTATTTTATGAGACAAGATGTTACAAGTTTACGTAGATGGTTTGCAGATAATGGAGATTATACACATAATATAAATTATGAATTAAATAACAACTCAGTCGTTATTGATTTAGGTGGATATTATGGATTATGGATTGATGAAATTTTGAAAAAAAATAATCCATATATTCCTAATATAATATTAGTTGAGCCAGTTCCCGAATTTTATAATGAGTTAGTTACAAAATATAAGAATTATGAAAAAATAAAGGTAATGAATGTTGGTGTATCAACAGATAAAAATGAATCAACCAAAACTTTATATGTATCAAGTGATGGGTCATCAACAAATTTTAATATAAATGTTAAGTCAGTAATTGAAATTAAAACCTTACCTATTGACAAAATACTCTCAGACAATTATATTAATCAAGTGGATTTACTTCAAATTAACATTGAAGGGGATGAATATGGATTAATGGAATATATGATTGAAAGTGACATTGTTAATAAATTTAAAAATATACAAATACAGTTTCATTTAGGTATTAAAAATGATATAGAAAGGAGAGATAATATCCAAAAAAACTTAATATCTAAAGGATTTAAAAATAAATTTGATTACCCCTTTGTTTGGGAGTCGTGGGAGAAATAAAATTTTATGTATGAAAAAATATAAAGTATCAATTAAAAGTAGTAGTTCTTATTTACCCCCTAAGGTTATGACTAATTTTGACATTGCAGAAAAAATTGATACTTCAGATGAATGGATTTACAAAAAATTAGGAATTAAAGAAAGAAGAATTACCGATAACGAAAGTGTATCTGAAATGGGGTATAAAGTAGCCATTTCAGCAATATCAAACGCTAATATTGATAAAGAAGATATTGATATGATAATTGTTGCAACATCAAGTCCTGAAAAAATATCACCATCAATTGCTTGTACAATTAATGAAAAATTAAAACTACAAAAAAATATACCATCATTTGATATAAATGCCGTATGTTCAGGTTTTATCTATGGTCTAACAGTTGCTGCTTCAATGATTGATAGTGGTACTTGTAATAGAATATTATTAATTGCAACTGAATCATATTCTAAAAATACTAATTGGGATGATAGACATTCCGTTTTTTTTGGCGATGGTGCTGGTGCAGTTATATTAGAAAAATCAGAAAAGGGTTGGATTTATAGTGAATTACAGGCAAATGGTTCGGGAACTGGAATGACAGGATTCAAACAACCATTAAATGGGCCTTTTATTATGAATGCGAAAGAAGTTTGGCAACAAGCGGTATCGGTATTACCAGATTCAATTAATCAGGTTTTATTAAATACAAATACAAGTATAGATGAAATTAGTATGTTAGTACCACATCAACCAAGTATTAACATATTAAAAATAATTGCCAATGATATTGGTCTACCAATTACTAAAGTAAAAACGGTTATGGATAGGTATGGTAATATTGCAGGAGCGTCTATTCCAATTGCATTACACGAAGCACTAACAAATAATGAAATTGTTAAAGGAGACAAAATATTACTTACCGCGATTGGTTCAGGATGGACTTGGGGTACTATTTTAATAAATTATGAAAATTAATATGGAAAATAATAAATTATTTAAAAAAATTGGTGAAGATGTTAGGGTCAACGAATTGGCAATAATATCAAGACCTGAATTAGTTGAAATTGGTAATCACGTCGCAATTGATATGTGGACATATATATCAACCCAAGCAATATTGGGGGATTATATTCATATTGCTCCAAGTGTTTCAATTATAGGTGGAGCACCCGCATTAATTGTTATGGAAGATTTTACCAATATTGGTTCGGGAAGTAGAATCATATGTGCCACTGATGACTTTATGCAAGGTTTAATATCACCTGTTGTTCCAATAGAACATAGAACAGTTATTAATAAACCGGTGATTTTTAAAAGATATGCAACTTTAGGTGTTAATTGTACTGTTTTACCAGGTATTACATTAGGTGAAGGGTCTATAGTTGGCGCTGGGTCTGTAGTGACTAAAGACACGGAGCCCTGGACAGTTTATGCTGGCTCACCAGCAAAACCAATTAAAAAGAGAGATTCAAAACGAATATTAGAAAGTGCTAAAAAACTTATGAACTATGAATAATTTTATACCATCAAATGACTCATTAGATATTCCGTGGATTGAATCGCCATTTTTTAACGAATTATTAGATAAATCAAATTTAACTGATAAACAAAAAGAAGAATGTAAATTTTTTAATGAAAATGGTTATCTTATTATTGATTTAGAATTAACAGATGATGAAATTTTACCAGTGGTAAATGACGTGTACAACGCATTAAACAATGAAAATACAACATATCATGCCGACCATTTTCAATACACTGAAAGCAAAAGAATTTTTGAACATTGGAGGAAAAGTGACTCAATTGCTAATTTAACAATTCATCCCAATATCATTAATACTCTTAGCTATCTATATGGAAAAACGCCATTTCCATTTTCAACTATTAATTTTATTAAAGGTAGTAATCAACCACTTCATAGTGATACAATACATTTTCACACAATACCACATCTTTGGATGGTTGGTGTATGGATAGCGTTTGAAGATGTTAATGAAACTAATGGTACTCTAAAAATAGTTCCAGGTAGTCATAAATGGCCGGTTTATGAATATCATAATCTTAATTTACCTCACCCAGACACTATTGAAGATGGGGAGGCACATAACTATAAAATATATGAAGATTTTTTAATTGAATTAATAAAAAGTAAAAATGCATCTGAAAAAAATGTAAATTTGAAAAAGGGTCAAGCATTAATATGGGCGGCAAATATGTTGCATGGAGGTTGTAACGTTGAAGGTGTTACAGATTTTAATAAAACTAGATTAACTCAAGCTAATCATTATTTTTTTGAGGGGTGTTTTAAACATTACCACCCAATGTTTTCAAGACCATTTGAGGGTCAATACGCACTTAAATGGTGTAATGATAATGACAACATAAAAACTTACTTAAATAATAAAAAATGAATTTTGAAATAGTTTCAACTTTTGAAAATAAAATATCGGAATTTTTTGGCTCACCATACGCTATTGCGGTTGATAGTTGTACACATGGAATAGAATTGTGTTTAAGATATACAAAAGAAACAAAAATAAATGTACCAAAAAGAACATACCTATCAGTACCATTTTTAGCGGAAAAATTAGGAATTGAGAGGGTTTGGAGAGATGAAGAATGGGAAGATTATTACACATTAAATTACGAAAATAAAAGGATAATAGATGCCGCAGTATTATGGAAACATAATTCGTATATCCCAAATACTTTTATGTGTATAAGTTTTCAATATCAAAAACATCTATCATTAGGTAGAGGTGGTATTATACTAACAGATGATAAAGTGGCGGCAGATGAATTAAAAAAAATGTCTTATGACGGCAGACTTCCTAATATTCCGTGGAGAAACCAAAATATAGACACAATTGGATATCATTATTATATGACACCAGAAACCGCAGAATTAGGATTAAATAAATTAAAAAATGCAATTGAGTCTAAACCAAAACAATGGGTTGTTACTGATTGGCCGGATTTAACAAAAATGAAAATTTTTAACGTATAATAATATGAATAAAAAAGCATTTATAACAGGAATAAACGGTCAAGATGGTTCTTATTTGACAGAACACTTATTATCTTTAGGATATGAAGTACATGGTATTGTGAGAAGAAATTCAACACCAGAACATCAACAGACAAGAATTGATAAAATTAAAGACACATTTACAGATAAATTTACGGTTTATTATGGTGATTTATTAGACCAAGGTGGATTACAAAAATTACTAGATGAAATCCAACCAGATGAGATTTATAATTTAGCGGCTCAAAGCCACGTAAGAATTAGTTTTGATATTCCAGAATTTACATTAAAAACTAATTCTATGGGTGTTTTAAATATGTTAGAATCATATAGAAGAAGTTGTCCGAACGCGAGATTTTATCAAGCATCATCTTCAGAAATGTTTGGTAACTCAGTTGATGATGATGGATTTCAAAGAGAAACTACTCCTATGAATCCTGTTTCCCCATATGGATGTTCAAAGTTATTATCATATTCTTTAGTTAAAAACTATCGCAGAGCATATAAATTACATGCCGTTAATGGAATTCTTTTTAATCATGAGTCTCCAAGAAGAGGGTCTAACTTTGTGACAAATAAAGTTATAAAAACTGCAGTAGAAATAAAATACGGATTAAATGATAAATTAATTGTTGGTAATATGGATTCATATAGAGATTGGGGTCACGCCAAAGATTATGTAAAAGCAATGCATTTAATGATTAATCAAAATATACCAGATGATTTTGTTATTTCAACGATGAAAACACATTCAGTTAGAGAAATGATTGAATATGTTTTTACTAAATTAGATATGGATTATAAAAAATATGTCATTCAAGATGAAAAATTTATGAGACCGGAAGAACTAAAATATTTAAAAGGAGACTCAACAAGAGCCAGAAAAATTTTAGGATGGGAGCCAGAATATAATTTTGAAATGTTAATGGATGAAATGATAAATCATTGGGATGAACAAATAAGAATAAATAAAATGATAATTGAAAAAAAATTTTAAATGACTAAATTAATTACTGGTGGTATTGGATTAATAGGTTCTGAATTTGAAACAGGTATTAAAATAACGAGAAAAGATTTTAATTTAATTAATCCACTTGAAGTTGACAAAATGTTTAAATTACACAAGCCGGATTATGTAATTCATACTGCGGGTAAAGTTGGTGGTGTTGGGGCTAATATGAACTACAAAGCGGATTTTTATTATGAAAATATAATGATAAACACTAACATAATACATTATGCTAAACAAAATAATGTGAAACGAGTATTATCTTTTTTATCTACTTGTGTTTTTCCTGACAAAGTTGATTATCCTCTTACTGAAGAAAAAATACATTTAGGTCCTCCTCACGAATCTAACGATGCATATGCCTATGCTAAAAGAATGGTTGACATTCAAACAAAATCATATAATGAACAATATGAAACAAATTACTTCTGTGTAATTCCAACAAATGTTTATGGTCAAAAAGATAATTACAATCTTGAAAATAGTCACGTTTTACCAGCTATGATACATAAATGTTATAATGCCATCCTTGAAAATAAAGATTTGGTATTATGGGGAGATGGAAAACCGCTAAGAGAATTTATTTATTCAAAAGATATTGCAAAAATTTGTGACATTTTAATTAACGAGTACGAAGGGACAGAACCTATAATTTTATCCACATCTATTGAAATTTCAATTAAAGAATTGGCAAATATGATTGCAAAAATTATGGGATATAAAAAAAATATTATTTGGGACACAACAAAACCGTCAGGACAGTATAGAAAACCTTCAAATAATTCAAAACTTAAATCTATTATCGGTGATTTTAAGTTTACTAAAATTGAAAATGGTTTAGAAGAAACTATTGATTATTTCATAAAAAATTATAAAACAATAAGAAAATAATGACAGAAAAAAGAACTAGAAAAAAGCCATCACCACAAATACAAACAGAACAGATTTTACCTAAAAATAAAAAATCTCATATTTGTTCAATAATCAAAAAAAAAACTAAAGAAAAATTTTTATCAGAAAGTCAAAGAATATATTATGATAAGTTGATGTCAAATCAAATTACAATATGTTCAGGACCCGCTGGTGTCGGTAAAAGTTATATTGCAATGAAAGCTGCAATTGATTTATTATCTGACCCAGAAACACCTTATGAGAAGATTATTATTGTCAGACCAGCGGTTGAAGCGGAAGAAAAATTAGGTAGTTTACCAGGTAATGTTGAAGAAAAACTTGACCCTTATATTTTTCCATCCTATTATCTTTTAAATAAAATTATTGGTAAGGATGCAAGAGAGAAGTTAAAAGAAATTGAAGCAATTGAGGTTTTTGCTTTGGCATTTATGAGGGGTATGAATATTGACAATTCAATTCTTATATTTGAGGAAGCTCAAAACTCAACACCAAATCAAATGAAGTTATTATTAACAAGAATTGGGTATAAGTCTAAATTCTTTATTTCAGGTGATTTGGAACAAAATGATAGATTTAAAGATAAAAAACAAACAGGTCTTTATGATGCTATACAAAAATGTTCAGACATATCTGATATTGGTGTATTTGAGTTTGGTGATGATGATATTGTGAGAAACGCAATTATAACAAAAATACTAAAAAAATACGAAGAATGAGAATTGGTATTGAAATAAATGGCGTTCTTAGGGACACTTTAAAAAAAATTCAACAAGAGTATGAAAAATGGTATGTTGATAATCCATTTAGAGAAGAGGGTGAATTTGAGTATAAAGTTATGAGTGATTTGGATAGTTTAGATATTCTTAATCATTTATCATTTAAAGATAAAGATGAATTGTATGATTTCTTATATAAAGAGCATACAATGGAAATTTTCGGACATTCCGGCTCTGTTGAGATGTCTTCAATGAATGATTTAAATGAGTTCTATTTGGATATAAGAGAGTCTCACGAGGTTTTAATTATGTCTGACGAAATAGGTAAATCAAAACCTGCTTCATTATTTTTTCTTTCAAAGTTTGGGTGTTTAGTGGAAACAATAAAATTTTATAGTGAAATTACAATAAATTCTCTTTGGGACTCAATAGACATTTTACTTACATCAAATCCTAACTTATTATTAAATCATCCTAAAGATAAAATGGTTATCAAGTATGAAACCAACTATAACAAGGATATAGTTTGTGAAAATACAATCACAAGTCTTAAAGAAATAAAAAATAAAATCTTAGAAATTTATGCTTAACGTTTTAGGTGAGAACTATTTTGTTGACTTTGACGCAATAGAGAGTTATGTTGATATGTCCACCGCCGGTGACTTATCATATTCAGGGGAATCAGAAATGAAAATTAATATAATAAAATTTGAAATGCTTAAAATGATGTTAGAAGTTATTTTATCGGAAGATTTAGAAATTGACGATAAATTGGGACTTAAGAATTCTGCTAACATTAGTGTTCCCTTTAAAATCGCATTCAATAGCTTATTAAATAAAAAACTTATTAATCATTATTAAAAATATGGAAAACAAAGAAAAAGTATTACAATCAATACAAACACTTAAAGATAAAAAATCAAAAATTTATCTTTTAGTACAGGACGCAAAAGAAAATGCTAAAGCGTCTATTAGATTAATTTATGAAATCGCTTACACCCTAAAAATGAACGGATTTAATCCAATTATTTTACACGAAAAAAATGACTATGCTGGGGTATCAAAATGGATGGATGAAAAGTATATGACAGAGTTACCTCACAAATCAATTGAGGGACAAAATTTAGAAATTTCTCCAGAAGATTTCATAGTATTACCTGAAATATTTGGTTTTATTATGGACCAAATTAAAGATTTACCTTGTGGTAAAATTGTTTTATCTCAATGTTATCGTTATGTGTTGGAAACATTACAACCAGGACAAAATTGGGCACAATTTGGGTTTTTAAAATGTATTACAACAACTGCAAAGCAAAAAGAGTATTTGGAACGTATAATGAGACAAACAACCTTTGACATTATTGAGCCAACAATTGGTGAACATTTTGAACCAAGAAAATTACCTCCAATGCCAATAGTTGCTGTTCACTCAAGAGACCAAAGTGAAACTATTAATTTAATTAAGACTTTTTATCTAAAATTTCCACAATATAGATGGTTTACTTTCAAAGATATGAGAGGATTATCTGAACAAGAATTTGCTGAGACATTAAAAGAATGTTTCCTAAGTGTTTGGATTGATGAGGATAGTTCTTTTGGAACATTCCCTATTGAATCTATGTCTTGTGGAATACCTGTCTTAGGTAAAATACCAAATATTCAACCAGAATGGATGACAGAAAATAATGGTATTTGGGTTACAGATAAGACATTAATGGCAGATTTTATTGCAGATTTTATTCAGAATTGGTTAGAAGATAATATTAAACCAGAAATAGTTGAAGAAAGTTTAAAAACCGCAGAAAAATATAAAAATAAACAATCATTTGATTCTAATGTTGTCTCTTTATTTGAAGGATATTTAAAAACACGAGCAGAATCTTTTGAATCACAAATCTCTAAAATTCAAGCATAATATGGAAAACAATTTATCACTATCAATAATATTACCTATCAAAACGTCTCACGTTAGAGATTTCTCAGAGTTTTTTGATAAGGCGATTAAATCTATTAAGAATCAAAGTATTCAACCTGAAGAACTTGTTATCATTCATTTACCTGAAGCGGAATTAATAAACCATATCAATGAGTATGACTTTGGAACATTAAATGTTGTTAAACTTCTTTGGGATAAAGAACCAAATTACTCTGAACAAGTTAATTTTGGAATAAAAAACTCAAAAGGAAAATGGTTTTCATTATTTGAATTTGATGATGAATATTCTGGCATTTGGTTTAAAAATGTAAAAAAATATATGGATATATATCCTGAAATACAAATATTTTTACCTGTTGTTGTAGATACGGATGATAAAAATGCATTTGCCGGATTTACAAATGAAGCAACTTTCGCAGCAAACTTCACACAGGAAATGGGTTTTTTAACAAATGAAACTTTACAAAATTATCAAAACTTTCAAACTGCTGGTGCGGTTTTTAACAAACAAGTTATTGAAGATTTCGGAGGATTTAAACCTTCAATTAAGCTTACCTTTATTTATGAATTTTTATTAAGATTAACATATAATTCTGTGTCAATTATGACAATCCCTAAAATTGGTTATAAGCACACAAATATGAGAGAAGATTCTATTTTTTGGAATTATAAATTTGGAGAAGAAAAAATCTTAGATGATGAGATTAAATTTTGGGTTCAGACAGCAAAAAAAGAATATTTTTTCGTAGACGATAGAGTCATAAAGTATGAACCACAAACATCATAATGATAGAAACTCTTTCAGCAACTACTGAAGATGGTACATCTAAAAAGAGAGGAAGAAAGGCTGTAAAAGAAAATTATTTTGATATTCGTGAAGAAAACGCAGTTAGAGAGTTTTTAATTGCGGAAACATCTGAAGATAAAAATAAAATTTACAACGAATTTCTTAGGTATCCTTTAGATAAAATGATTTCCTCAATCATTAGGAGATATAAACTTTATAGAAAAGATATGGATTTTAAAGAAATCCATACAGATACCCATTCTTTTCTTATGACTAAAGTAGATAAGTTTAAACCATCTAAAAACAAAAAGGCCTATTCTTATTTTGGTACAATTTGTAAAAATTATTTGATGGGACAAATAATTAAAGACCAAAAAGAAACTAATAGAAAAGTTTCATATGAAGATATTTCTTCAGCACTTGAAGAGCGTCCTGATATGTCATATACTATTGATGATGATGTTGTTGAAATGGATTTCGTTATCAATTCTTATTTAAAAGAATTAAAAGAATTTTTAGTTGATGGGGATTTGAATGAGAATGAAGTTAAGTTAGGAATCGCATTAGTTGATTTGTTTGACAATTATCAGGAAATCTTTTTTGGTTCACATAATAACAAATTTAACAAGAATGTTATTCTATTATCCTTAAGAGAAATGACAAATTTAAACACAAAGGAAATAAGAACTTCAATCAAAAGGTTTAAAAAATTATACTTAATAGTACAAACTAAACTGAAAAACTAATTTTTAGTATTTATTATTATGCCAAAACCACACAGAAAAGAAATTAATTTCACGAAAGAGTCTATTTTATCTTTAATGCAAGAAATTTATAATGAACTTGTAGAACAAAGAAATACTGCAATAAGAATTCAAAATAAAATGTTATCATTTATGAAGGACCCGGAAGATATGATAACAATAGGGCCTGTAATTGAAAAGCAACAAAAAATTGTAAATGATTGTGTTGAGAAGAAAATTAACCTATCAAAGTTACAATCCTCAATATGGGAAAAATCTAACACTAATACTGAGAGCTTTTCTTTGGCAGATTTAGATGACGACTTAATTCAAAATTTAATTGAAAAAGATGTCACTAATGATGAACAAACCTATAAAATTAAGTAAGGATGCCTCCAGATATTGCACCAGGTTGGGCAGAAGCGAATAGTAAAACAGACGCATTAATTACAAGTAATGAACGTGTTCAAGATACCAAAACTTTAAAAAAAAATAAAGGTAATTCTATTGAAAAGGCTTTATCGGATTCCGCTACTCAGCTTGATAAAATTAAAGAACAACAAAAAAGATTTCAAAGAGAAGTTCCAACTTCAATGGACCAATTACTTGGTTTAATTGGTAAAACAAAAGGTAATAGTAGTGAAACTTTAAAATATTTAAGAAAAAAATTATTAGAAGCTGTTGTTAAATTAGAACCAAAGGCTAAAGAAATTGTCATATCCGAAACAATTAAAACTTTAGGGTGTTCTCATGAACAAACATATCCTGGCATTACATTACCGACAATTAACCCAATACCATATATACAATCACTTCCTGTAAATCAAGGAATATATATTCCTGTAAATTCAATTGATTTTATGGGGAATTTAAAAATTAACCCATTATCCTTTATTGGGAAATATTTTTATGAAAAACCAGAGCCATCTGTTGATACTAAATTCAAACCATATGGTGGGAATATAAATTATCCATTAAATAAAATGTTGAATTTAAGAATGGATAGTGGAAATGTTGGTAGAAATTACAGCACAGAATTTGGTAGTTTTTACAATGGTAGGTCTGAACAAAAATTAATGGATGTTGTTTATCAAACAACTAATGATTTAGGAATAAGTGGAGATTATTTTAGGGTATTTCTATTAGATAGAAATGGCTCTACTTCTAACACAATGTCATTAAGTGGTAATACAGTTAAACAATTTTTAGGTGATTACTATGGTACAATTAAACTTATTGACCCAGTTAATGTTGCGGGGGCATTATTAAATTATGCCTCAAATTGTATTAGTATAAAAGCTAAGGTTAGTTATAAAAAATTAAGTGATGACACTAAAGTTGAACTTCTTATACAAAGAATTTTGGGTTTATGTAATGATTCAAGACGTGAAATAGATGTCTCAGGTATTGCAAAAATCGCAGAATTAGATGGCGTTGATAATAGTTTTTTTGAATTTACTGATGTTGATTTAAGAAAAATAGATGGTAAAATAAGTAATATACAAAAAGGAATTGTACAATTTGAAAGTTGTGGAGAAGTTCAATTACCTGTTAATTCTGAAACAATAATTGATGAACTTGTTAAATTTAGAGAATCTGCAACCGGAAATACAGTACAGCAAAATGTTCAATCAATTGAAAAAATTATAGATACCTTTATTGACAACCCGTCGTGGGCACCTTTAGTACCGAGTGGCGTTAAACTTGATATTGAAATTAATAAAAATATTATTAAAGATATCCCTAAAGCTGTTGTTTCAGGTATATTAACACCAAAAATTTTATTACCTATTTTTGTTTTATTGGCGGTTATTGAAAAAGGAGCTAAAAATAAAGTTAATCAATTTATTTTATCAGGAAATAGTGTAATACAATCAGCAAATACTCAAATACAATCTGCAAATACATTTTTACAATCAGGAACAACAACAGGACAAGAAGTTGATAATGTTATAGATGATGCGGTTGATTTTTTCAAAAAATTTAAAACGTTTTGTTTCGGGGTTATTCAAAAATTAAATGCTGAATTTTTAAAAATTCTTTTTGATATTCTTAAAAAAGACATTTTAAATTTATTAAATGTTGCTATTGCAGATATGCAAAAATCTGCGGCTTTAAAAAAATATACTATATATATTAGATTAATTCAATTGGCATTAATTGTAATTCAATTAATAAGTGATTATAGAAATTGTAAATCACTTATTGATGATATATTAAACTTACTTAATTTACTTAATTCTGCGTTTAATAAGGGAAATAGAATTCCAACACCATTACTTTTCTTAACCCAAATGTTACCAGGATTTTCCGCAGAAAGAGCGTCTTTAAATGTTATTGAGGAATTACAAAGCTTAGGTATTCCAACAGGTGCTTTACCTGACGGCTCACCAAATTTAATGAATCAATTTATGACGGCATTATTAAAAGGTTCTGATAAAGAAGAATCTGAAAATGGTACTATTGATGCAACGGTACTTGTACCACCAATAGTTGGTGGATTATTAACAGTATTCGGCAAAAAAAGATAATATGACAAAATTAGAATTAGAAAACATTGTATCCCAAATGACAAATTTAAAGAATTTACCAAATACTTTAATTATAGATTCATTGGATAAATTAACTGAAGAGTTTGAGGTTACAAAACAAACCCTTATAAATTTAACTTTACATCTTGACAAGATTGAAGAATTATATAATATCACATTAAAAGAATACCAAAATAGAGTAAATGAGTAGAATAAATAAACCTTTTCTTTATCCTGCGATTGTCTTAGACAATCAAGACCCTCTTATGTTAGGTAGGGTAAGGGCTAGAGTATTGACTGATACGTATAATGATGTTATTGCAAGTATAACAAACCCGGTTTGGGATGAAAAAATAGATAAATGGACATCAAGAGACCCATTTATTTTTAATTCATTGTTACCTTATTTTATGTATCAAGTCCCAAAAAAAAATGAACTTGTTTATGGAATTTACTATAATGCGGACTATAAATACGAAGGTCAATTTTATGTACAATCTTTATTTTCATCACCAACACTAACCCCCGGTGAATATTATGTTGGTTCAGAAAAATTTACGGGTGTAGGCGGACAATATAAAAATCCATTACCTTTAAAAAATCAAGATGGTACATATGCCAGTCCTAAAAATGAAGGGGTTTTCCCTGAACCAGGTGATAATGCGATTTTGGGTAGAGGTAGTGCTGATTTAATAGTTAAAGAAGATGAAGTTTTATTAAGAGCGGGAAAAACAATTGGTAATATACTCCCAAATACAATACCTGCGGCAAATAATACAAGAGCATTTCTACAATTATCAAGATTTAACAATATAAAAATTCTTGATGACGTAAAAACATTTACACAACAATTTGAACAAATTGTTATGGTTAAATACTTGATAGAATGGGTTATAACAAATCCTGAAAATACTCAAGATAAATTTACTGGAAATGTATATTTGTATAAATTGAGACCTAACCTTAAAACTAATTCAATAGAATTAAAAGTAGATTCAGATATTGAGGGATATAAATCATTAATTTTATCTTGGGGTTTCAATGCTTTGAGTATGGTTGAAACAATTAAATTTATAAATGATTTTATAATAACTTGTAATAATGAAGGTAATATAAATGGGAAAAAAGTTTTCAATGAAAGTCCATTTCCAATATTTTATAGACCAACTAATTCTACATATTCATTCATAAATAGTTCAACAGTTTCTCCTTTAAATGTCCCTGTTTCAGATTATTGGTGTTATGGTTCTTACTTCTTTTTAGCTGGGAGTGGTAATGTAGATATTAAAGTAATAAATAAAACAACGGGTGTTATAACTATTACGAAAAGTACATCTTGTACCAGTTGTACTGCTATTTCAGTTTTAGATAGACTTTATACTGAAACATTGGCTCAAGTTAAAACAGAATTACAATCTCTTAATATTGAAAATGTATTATTACCAGCAAAATCAGATTTAATTAATTTATCTACAGGAACAATACCAACAGCACCCCCAACACCTACTGTAATATTACCATCAAACCCAACGGCTCAACTTAATTTAAGTAAAATATATAATGGTATTAAATTAAATAATACAACAATTGTTAAAGGATATGGATTAATTTATACAAAAAATAAAGTTGGGTTTCCATTTGATGTAAAATCTACGGATGTACCAATTTTTAAATATAATAATTCTCCTGTGACATTTGGAGCCTTCGGTTCTGATATAATATGTTTATTATCTCATTTATCATCAATACCGGGGAAAGGAAAAATTAATTTTGATGGTACATTATATGGTATTACAAATGATAATTATACTGATGAAATTGAACCAAAAACATCAAGTATGGTTAGAGGAGAAGAACTTTTAGAATTAATAAATCTTATTGTTAGATTCTTAACAACACATACTCATGCATATCCTGGATTACCTCCAGTTCCTGTTACACAAGATGGTTCAAGTGTTTCAACATTATTATCTGAAATGCAAAATGCGGTAAATAAAGTTTTAAACGAGCATATCCGATTGAATTGATATTTATAATAAAAAGTATCCATGTCAATATACAGGTCATACATTAATAGAAACAACACCTTAATCTCTAATTCTGATGTTAATACGGGTAGAAACCCCGTTACAGAGTTAAGTTTCGGTGCCTCAGATTATCTTATACCCAATTATGGGTTCACAAGATTCATATTTGATTTAGACTTATCAAGTTTAATCAATAACATTAAAGATAATTTTATCACTACTGCGTGTACTGATAATATGACACATTATCTCCAAATGACAAACACATCTTCATTTCAAGAAGATTTATTAAACACTAAAATGACAACAGGAAGAAGGCGTGCAACTTCTTTTGATTTAGTTTTATTTAGAATACCAAAAACGGAAGGAGATATTGGCGACCCTCAATATTGGGACGAAGGGGTTGGGTATGATTTCAATGAATTTAATTTGGCGGTTGTTAATTCACAAGGTGGAGGTTCTCCTATGACTTATATTGATGATAGGTCATTCTCAACAAGACCATCAAATTGGTATAAGACAACTACGGTAACTGACTGGTCTCAACCAGGAATGTATGATAATAAAAATAATGGTATTGTTAATTTTTCTGATTTATATATTGTAGATAGACAACATTTTGAATTTGGAAATGAAGATATTAATTTTGATATGACAAATGAAATTAATAGTATTATTGATGGTACATTAACTGATGTAACTGGATGGGGAGTTGCTTATTTACCTGATGTTGAGACAATCACAGGATTAACCGAAGCTTATAGTGTTGCATTTTTTACAAGACATACTCAGACGTTTTATCAACCATTCTTACAAACAACATATGATGACTTAATTAAAGATGACAGAAATAATTTTGTTAAAAATCAAACCAATAAACTTTATTTATATGTTTATCAAAATGGTGATTTGGCTAATTTGGATGAAAACCCAATTGTAACAATTTTAGATAGAGATGATGCACCTGTTATTTTATCATTGTCGGCTTGTCCTAGAACTAAAGGGGTTTATGAGATAGTAGTACCAAATAGTTTTAATAATTATAATTCTCCTTGTGAATTTTATGATGTTTGGGCAAATATTAAAATAAATGGGGAATCATTACCAAATATAACCAATCAATTTATCTTAAAAAATATTGCATCCAAAATTAATGCAAGTTCTTTGTCTAAAACACCTGAAATTTTTGGGTTTGACTTCTATGGTATTAAACAAGATGAAAAAATTCTTAATACAGATATTAGAAAGGTAGGTGTGATAATTAAAAAGGCTTATTCAACCCAAACTTTATTGCCGGATGTTGATTCCTATTATAGAATATATGTAAAAGAAGGAACAACAGAAGTTCAAGTTCAAGATTGGACAAAAATTAATAGAACCCCCAATGAATATTATTTTATTTTTGATACAACAGATAAAATACCAAATGAATATTATGTTGACATAAAAGTTAATATCAGTGGACAAAAGGATACTTATAAAAAACAATTAACTTTTCAAATAGTTAATAAAAAATAAAAACTTATCTATTTAAAGATATTTATAAATAAAAAAAATTATGGCAACATATAGTGCAAACACTTTTTACGAATATACTAATGAAATGTTAGGTTCCTTTTCAGGTGGTAGTTGGGACGAGTCCTTAGGAAATGCTCCACATCCACAATCAATAACATATGCTCACTCAAAAACAGGAGATACGGTTGTAGACTTATCAAGTATAACTATCGGAGGATTTAACGGATTAAATAATTAATACAATGAGAATAATAAAACTAACAGAATCAGACTTAAATCGCCTTGTTAAAAAGGTTATTAAAGAAGAAGAATCTCCAAATTATATGTTTTTTAGTAATTTGGAACAAATGAAAAGACAATGTGAACTATTATTGCAATTAGACCCCCATATGGTGGACGAGATTCTAATGAACGGACACGATTGGGCTGATGACCACATTTCATCCGCAAAGGAGAATATTGACCAAGTATTTGACTTTATGATGAATGAAACAAAAAAAGATGAAACCACTCATCAAGATAGTATAATGTCAGAGTCTGAAAAACAAAAGAAAAATGTACCAACCAATCCGGCCTTATGGAAAAAATCATTATCGTGGGCTAAAACCAAATATAAAGTTTGTCCAAGCGCCTATTGTAATGGAGGCGCAGCTAAACACTACAAAAGTTTAGGTGGAAAATGGAAGAAAAAATAAAATAATCCCCCACCTAAAAAATGGGGGATTTAATTTTTTAGTCTATACCGATAAGTTCTAATTCAAAAATCAATTTTTTACCTGCTAACGGATGATTAGCATCAATTTTAATTGTTTCATCACCAACCTCCACGATTGTAACATTAACAGGACCCATTTGACTTTGAGCATTTAAGATATCTCCTGGCTTAACTCCCTCAGGGAATTGTTCTTTAGGAACATCAAAAATCATTTCAGGTTTATATGAACCATATGCTTCCTCAGGCTCAATCTCAATTGTTTTCTTTTCACCAACAATCATATCAATAAGTCCATTTTCAAAACCTGGAATTACTTGTTTTGCACCAATAGTTGCTTTTATAGGTTCTCTGCCTTCTATTAAAGATGTATCAAATATTTCACCATCTTCAAATTTTCCTGTGTAATTAACACTTACTGTGTCACCTTCTTTTACTTTTGTCATTTTTTATTTTTTTTTAAATTTAATCAACTATATTTATTTAATCAATGGAAAATACTAAATTTGTAAAATGAATAATAACTCCGTAGGATACATCCCAAGACTTCTCCATAAATTTTACTTACGCCTTAAAGATAGATTTGACCCAACACCTGAGCCCAAAGAAGAAGAAATATATTGTATTGAAATATGCAAAAAATTAATAATGTTAAATAATACTAAATTAACTATCGCCCCTCTTTCAAATAAAAGATTTATTAAAAATGATGAAAAAAATATGTTCATTGTTATTCACAATAGAACAATTAGTCTAGTTAATCACGTTTATGGATATAATGTTTTTATAGATAACACTAAATTATATGATGATATAATATTTTTATTTGATAGTGAACTTGAAAAGATTAGACAACAATTGGAAGATGAAATTAATGGTAATATTAAACATTCTTTAAAAGTAATTCTTAGTAAATTTAACTGAAATCTTCTCTTAAAACTTTTTTAATTAATTCTTTAAGAGATTCATTTTTTGGCTCATAATGAGTCATTTTAGGTTTGTTTCCTGTACCTGTTTTACTATGTGTTTTTTCAGCATTTCTTTTTTGCTGACAAGCACTTTTCTTTTGGGAGTCTGTCATTTTAGATGCGACCCCAGCCGCCCTACATTTCGGGTATCCTTTATCTGATGCATCAGGTCTACCACAAGGGGGATGACCACCACCCTCTTTTTTACGACAAATATTAACCCAAGGCCCTTTTGGTTGAGAACTACCTTTAGATTTCTTTTTTGTACCAAACCAAACTCTCAAATCTTCTTTAACCAAATCAGATTCTTTACCCGGAGTACCAGGAGTAGAATCTCCCATAGGGATAAAACCATTTAATGGGTTTCCATCATCATCATTTTGTCCAAAAGTTTCAGAAGCTTTTCTGGCAAGTTTTTTTGTCATCCTTTCAATCTTACTTGCCTTAGCGGCAGATATCTCCATCTCACCATCATAACTATCATAAGCTAAATCAGGATTTAGATACTTTGAAACAGGAATAGTAAATGGGTCCAACGGTTCCTTACCCCAATCTAATGGAGCAAAATTTATAGGATTTTTAAAATGTCCTGCACTTCCTGAACCAGTCGCTTCCCTTATTGATTTTTTATTCATATATTTTACTATACAATAAATATACAATAAATATACAACATTTTAATTATGGAAGAACAAATACAACCTATGGGACATCTATTTGAAAGTATCTCATTTTATAATTCAACAGATGTTATAAAATTTCTTGATAGTATGACAACAGAACAAGCCTTTTATGTGTTAACACAAGCAATACAAATGGCTTATTCCAAAAACATATATTCCCTACAAGAATCAGAAATATTATCAAAATCCCTAAGATTACTAACCCAAACGCCAAATGAAACCCCCACTGAATAAATGGGGGTTTTTAATTAAATCTCTTTTGAGTGTATGAAGTTAAATTTAATTGCGTGTTTCTCAGGAGTCGATTCAAAGTCATAAGTATCATTCTTATAATTTGGAAATTTACCAACATAGTCTTTAAAATTACGAGTTATATTACTTTTAATCGTACTCTCAACTTTTTCTTTGGTAACTCCTTCTACTTCACCTTTTAAATATCCCCCATTAGATGGCACCATTCTATTAGTTACTAGACCATTTGTTGGTTGACGTTCCCTTGTTCCAGCATCATCAATGGTTACATCAACAACTGCCTTATCCCCCTCATCTCTAATATCTGTAACTTTGAATCTTGCTTTCATTGGTGTATAATTATCCCCCCAACCCCAATTCTTAGCAAATTTAGGTTTTTTATTAATAAAATCTTCTTTTTTCTTAACAATATTTTTAACCTTACCCTTCATTATATCATCATAAGTTGCGGTTCCGTACATTAAAGTATCCATTTCATCTTTAGTAACCCAAGTAAAATCACGTTCAACATTTTCATCCCATTCTATCGGGTCTGCATTATTCATTTGTCTTGATGTTGATGATGAATAAGTATTGGAAGTTCTATACCATTTATCTTGTTTGAATAAATAAACGGGATACCACCTATATGAAATCACTACATAATAATCAACACCATTTTTATCTGTCCCCCAACGTCCTTCCAAATTACTACCCTTGAATGGAGCTTTAGCTCTAACAAAATTACCTGATTGTGGATTACTTATGGTTCTTTGTGGTAAATCTTTAGCTCCAACAAATTCCTCAGGAGATATTTTATTGTATCCACCTTCTTTTCTGTAATTGGCTTTCCAAAGTAGATAATAGTATTGAGCCATCTTAGGGTCTAACCCCAAATAAACGCTTATTTTTTTAATATAATCAATAATGTTACTCTTAATCTTTAATTGGTTTTTTTCCTTATTTAATTCATTAAATAAAGTTATTTCCCTCCTATCTAATTCTTCTTTAAGGATTTGTTTAATTAAACTTCTCATATAATATAAATACTATTTAAAATGAATTTATACCAACTCTTTCTTCATAATCTCCAAAGTGCTCTTATTTATCTCATATGCCCTAGCCAATCTAGTCATACCAATACCACCACCAAACCTAGGAAAGAAATCAAAACTTAAAAATTCATCTAACTCCTTCTCAACCCTCTCCTTACCAAATAATTCAAATAATTTACTCGCATACCCACCATCAGATATCTCATAAAACATTTTTCTCATCTCCTCAGGATTACAACTTCTCTCCGCAGAACCAATAGTCTCCTGACCAAATAATATAACATCAATCTTATTAAATGTCCCACCAAAAGTATGTTTCATATTCCAAAATGGAGATGTCCTATACGGAAAGTTTTGCAATGATACCACATTACCCTTCTCTTTCCACATCCTACTCTCATGCTCATCCTCAAGAATCTCAACCCCACCATATTCCTTACAAACACTTTCATAATCAACCACAACCGCTCTCTCAAACCCCAAAAATCGCAATAACTCAAATTCCAATTTTTCTAAATCTATCATATTACCCTTACTCTCAAATTCAAACATCGGAAAGATTTTTTCATGCCTACCCGGTATCGGTTCCTTCTCATCCCTGTATGATGTGGAAATACAAAACACACCATCCCACTCAGGATTCTTTAATAGCTCATATTCTAACCACATCTGTCCCGTCTGAGGTAACGGCCACACCTCACCATTATAATTGAACGTTGCAACTGAATGGGGGTTCTCACACGCAGCAAGGATAGATAATCTTGACTGAGTCGGAACCTCAATAAATCCCTTATCAAGGAAAAATCCTCTCATCTTTTGTACTAACTCATTGTAAACTTTTGTTTGCTTCATTTTTTTTTGTTTTATTTTTAATTTATTTAACTCATAGGCAAAAAAAATCCCCTCAAAAAAGAAGGGAATTAAAATAGATTATAAACTCTAATACATTACTCTTATAAAATATGCTCCGAAATGATTTTAACATTAAAAATAAATATACCAATCTTACCAAAAAAATAAATATTTATTATAAATATTCATCATGGAATCTCTATTACCCCTGAATTGGTACGTGGAATCTCCAATAGATTTTGAACATAAACAATACATACTCTACGCCTACCTACAAAAAGTTGATTCCGCATTCCAAAATAAATCACTTTCACCTCATCTTCTCCATCTAGAAAAACTTATGGACGAACTATTCTACTTTGAATCATCCTTCACAATGATTAAAGCAGACTTTGATAAAAATAGATACATTTATCTGGATAATATAAAATTGGAAGGCGAAGATAATTCCTTAATCTACGAAATAAGAGATATTGTCAGCTTCGCAATACCACAAGTAGAACCCCGAATAACTCTCGGTTATAAAATCCTTAAAAGAAATAATCAAATATTATACTAATATCTTATTTGATTTCCTAATATTCTCATCCGCCCACATAGGTTGAAGATTATTCAAACTCCAACACCTCATAAACTCATTATCCCCGATTTCTTGGAAGTTAAATGATGTGATGGGTGAAATATGGTCAACGTGCCATTCCCCGTAATTTTCCCACGTCATACCCTCTGTAAACTGATTTTCCAAGTGTATTGCAAGTTCCTCAGGACTATACTGTAAAATTTCAAAATAATGACCGTATTTATCCATATTATTCTCCTTTAATACAGTATAGATAGCTGTCCTGAAATTAGCAACTAGTTTATAAAGGGGGTCGTTATGTTTACGATTTCTTTCATAATCACGTTTAATTTTACGAATTTTATCAACATTCTTTTCTCTATACTCCTTTATATATTCATTCCATTTATCTTTATTTTCATTATACCATTTTTTATGTTTTTGTGACATATATTCCTTATTTTTCCCTCTCCATTTTTTGTCGGCAACTTTTTTACCCCCTGTGAATCGTCTACCTGATGGACCGAAGACAACACCATTTTCTTTAAGAATTCTATTAATTGTGGGTTTACTAATCCCTGTTTTTAAAGATATTGTATGTGTTCCCAATAACTCTTCATTATACATTTTTAAAATATTATTTAATTCTTCTTTAGTTAGTTCTACTTTTTTCATAATTATAAATATACTATATTTTTCCGAAAAATCTACTATTTTATAAAAATAATAAAAAAAGGAGACAATTTCTTGTCTCCTTAAGTGTATTTGTAAAAGATTGATTATCTCAATTCTCTTAAATCAAATGTTCTAACACCATCTACAGTAATTCTTCCGTAAAAGCGATTGTTGACCATCTTTTTTGCGTATCTCGTCATAATACCCTTAATTGGAGTAAAATTGAACGGATTGTACATAGTTGGAGTTAATTGTAGAGGTACGTACGGTGCGTAGATGTAACCTGTATCTAACAATGACGTTCCTTTGTGTCCCATTAACACTTGGTTAGCAGGGAAGTAAGGGTCACGATAAACTTGGTAACGACCAGCCAAAGTACCTACTCTTTCAATACCCATGTTGTATTGGTCTTGTTCAGGTGCTGCGTTTGATACGTGGAAATACTCCAAATCATCCATAATAGCACTGATTTCAGAAGAAACAACTATCCAGTTAGCACCACCTCTTAAGGTAGACTTATGGATTTGAGCTGAAATTTGGTTGATTGCGGTAATCAAAGTTTGGTTCCAATCTTTTTGAGTGTATGGAACTGCTTGATTTCCTAGTCTTTTCCAACCATTGTAATCCCAACGTAAGTTCCAAGCGGCGCCTTTACGTAAATCACGAAGGATTTCACGGTCAATTTCCGCAGCAACTTGTTCAGACAATAAAGCTGTTAATTCAGCTTCAGCATCAATGTTGTGGAATGCAGCAACGTCTTGAGCCATCTCAGGAGACCATTGAGCTCTTAATTTTCTTTCAGTAACAGAAACTGTTACAGATTGAAGGTCAAAAGAAACCTCACCAATTTTATCTTCAAACTCAAGTGTTTTGTAAACTCTGTAAGTTGATACGAAATCAGCGTTTGGTGCTGAACTACCTGGACCTGAGGTTGTAGTACCAGAATAACCATCAAGAGAGTTAGAACCTACAGTACAAGGTACTTGTAAATCAACTTCAAGATATATAATTCCGTCGGCATCACATATGTTATCAAAAGAACCACCATTACCTGTTGATGCAAAACTTGTTGATTGGTTATTAGTACCGTATTGAACAATACCTCTACCATATCTTTGAGTTACTACTCTAAATAATAAATTACCACTAGTTTTTCCTGAGAAACAACCTGTAGCAGTTGCCTGAATTGTCAAATCAGTTAAGAAAGCTTCGTTATCCATTACTTGACCATCAGGACCGATTAATTTACCAGCACCATCAGATGCAAAACCTGACATAGTTATCAATACTTTTCTGAATTCTGTTGATGCAGGATATCCTGAAGCTATTAAGTTTCCAGTAGCACCATTCCAAACTGCTGTAGAAGTTTTAGTTGGGCTTGTAGAAGAAGTTGAGGTAATTGCTGAGAATTGTCCTTTAGAATAATCAAACAAACCTGGAGGGTCTAAAGCTGGTTCAGTACCTTCATAAAATCTGTCATAAAGATTTTTACCTGTATTTGCTGGTAAATAACCTGAATCTGGTGTTTGACCATTTGTTGCACCAGGTGCTCCGTATGGAGAATAATGTTGACCATTTGTTGCGGTATCAACTTCATAAGACTGAATGTTAGGTACGAAGAAGAACAATTTACCGATTGGTAAGTTCATAGCTTGTACAGAAACGATGTCATTAGCCAAAAGTTTAGAGAATACTCTACGAACTATTGGAAACACAACTGTTTCAAATGCACCTGTATCAGATGTTGATGATGCTTCATTGATTAAAAATGATGCTTGGTTTTCATATAGCTGAGCTACGTTTTCTTTTAGGTGGCCTTTAAGACCTTCAAGGAACCCTAATTTGTCCCATTTGTTAATAGTGTCTTCTTTAATAACTTTAAGGTGTTTTAACCCGATGTTACCAACAAGACCGCTTTCTAATAATGCTCCCATGTTAATTTATTTTTTTTTTAAGTTTATTTTTAATTACATCTTAGACATCAAATCCTTAATTCTCATAAATTGAGGGTTTTCATAAGTTTTTGATTCAATAAGAGTTGTTGAAGAACCTGTAGAAACATTTTTATTCAATTTGTTTTCAACTGATTCGTTCATTGGTTTACTTTCAATCTTAGATAATTCGTCTTTTACTGATTTATAAAGGCTTTTAGATTCCTTTAATGTTTCAACATCATCAAATCTTCTAAGAATGTTTATTTTTTCTTTTTTAGTTGTTGAATGTTCTGTGAACAATCTTGTGGCGTAAGCTAAGTTGGAATTAAAAATTGCAACTTCGTTTAGCTTTTCTCTGAAAGTATTCAGAGCTTTTCTATATTCTTCATTTTTCTGTCTCAACATACTAACTTCTTGTTGTAGAATTTCCTCTTTAAGGTTTCTATTGGGGGTAATGCCTTTTCTAAGTCCACCACCTTTTCTTGGGCCCATACCCATAGTTCTTGCGGCTTCTTTAGTTTCAACTTTTTTAACCATTTTATTAGTACCACCCATGTTCTCACCTTTTTTGTAGTCAAATTTTGGTTTACCAGTTCCTACAGATTTTGCACCTTGTTTCATACTTTCTTTGAAACCACCGGTTGTTTTCTTGTATTCAAATTTTGGTTTACCTATTCCGACACCTTTTGGTTTGATACCTTTTTTGAGTTTTTTGCGACTGTATGCTTCATCCATACTCCAAGAATCTTCTTCATCCATTTCATCTTCATCGGATTCTTCATCTAATTCTTCTTCATCAGATTCTTCATCTAATTCTTCTTCGTCAGATTCTTCATCCATTTCAATTTCATAGATTGTTTCTTCTTCATCCATTTCTTCTTCATCGGATTCTTCGTCCATTTCAATTTCGTACATAACTCCTTCTTCTTCGTCCATTTCTTCATCATCAGAATCTCTATAAGAGTCTTTTTTAGAATTGTTATTAGAAAAAATTGCGTCTATTACACCTTGAACTTGGTCGTCATCTTCTTCTTCAGAGTATTCCATCATTCCTTGATTTAATTCATCCATAGATTCACCTAATCTTACAATGTATTCAGAATCGTTATTACTATCTTTAAGAGTGACATCAGAGCCATTCTTTTTAACAATAATACCGTCATTCTCGCCCATTGCTTTGAACACCTTAAGAATTTCTTCATCAGATGCGTCAGTTAAATCAATTGGTGGTTGAGAATCCATATCCATGTCAACATCAGCGTCTACATCAACATCATCTGTATCAGTGTCTGCGTCCATATCCATTTCAACTTCATCTTCATTATCTGCATCCATATCAACATCAACATTGTCTGTGTCAGTATCTACGTCTACATCTGTTTGGTCTTCTTCATCATCTTGTTCAGAAAGAGACTCTTTTACTAATTGATTGATTTCTTCCTTCATAGTAGAAGCAAGTATTCCTTTTGCATTTTCAGAGATAGCTTCTTCAACTTGTTTCATTTGAATAAGTGCCTCTTCAACTAATGATTTATTTTTTTGCATAAATAATTTTATTTATTTTAACTAATAAATAGTGTGATTTTTGAAAAAAGTTTATTTTTTGATTGATTTGTGAAGTTTTTTTATGAATTGTTTTTCTTTATATTAAATAAATATGTCGTAAAATAAAAAAAGTGGTCATAAGACCACTTTTTTTAAATGTTTAAACAATTTGTTAAGATTCAATAACTTCATCAATCTTACTTTCAGACACTGAAGTTATTCTCCAGTCGCGTGTAAAACCTTCGTATTTTTTTGTTACTTTGGCTTCAACATCAGTTACTGAAAACCCACGAACTAATTTTTCTTCTCTGATTTTTTTGATTTTACCCGTTTCATCGTCAGGTAAATCATAGGTAATTTTTGCTACAAAATACTTTTCATCCATTTCCATAATTTATTTATTTTTCTAAATAATCGGATAATTTTTTCATTAAGTCAACTGATTTCTCTACTCCACCACTTGATTTTTTTTCTTCTTCTAAATTTTCTTCATATTTGTCTCTATCATTTGCATCGGTAAACAAATATGCTCCTGGTGTAGACGGAGAGGAAACTAAGTCAAAACAAATTAATTCAAAGTCATCTTGAACCTCATTTTTTTCTCCAATCTTTTTAAGTGAGCCAACACCTCTTGAGGATATACCTAAAGTAACACCTTGTCTCATAAGATTTGCCGCTTGGTCACCCTTTGTTGAAACTATTCCTCTTTCGTGAAATCCTGGTGAGGTTAATAATTTTAACTTTCCCATTAGAATATTTTTATCCCACCAAATCTCTGTGATTATATGAGATACTCTATCCAAATCAATTAAAGATGATTCAGGGTGATTAAGTTCTGATGTTGATAAACCTTTGGCGATTGTTTGCTTATATTTTTCACTTTCTCTCTTTAATATCCTTTCGGGATAAAATCTACCGTTTCTATTTGCGGTGTCATATTTTTGTAATACGGCGTAAAATTCAAAAGGATTTCTATAATCCATTTTAGTGGATTCTTGAAGTATTTTTGCATTTATTTCGTCTTTTGGTGAAACATAACCTGCGTCCATCTCAACTAAAAGTCCGTAACCAACCTCATTTGCTTCTAATAATCTTAGTTTTTTCATTAATTTACTTTAAGATAAATATTAGGTATTGTGAGTTATTTTTTTGTGAGGGTAAATTCAAAGTATTTGTTTGAGGAAATGTTAGAATCTTGAATGTTTTTTATTATTGTTTTTATAGAGTTTTTAACGTAATTTGATTTAAAGTCCAATTCTTTATCTGAGAATAAATTAATTTCTAAATTTAAAAATGATTTTTTTCCGTAAAGAATTCCACTTGTTCGTAAGTCTAAGTCAACAATTGATTTTGGGGTAAAGATAGAAGTGTCTATTGAATCGTATACTGTGTGTTTAAGTTCTCTACTGAAATTACACACAATCCGATTCCAGTTTTCCATTTCTTCTCTTGGAGAGACCCAAGATTGAATATTAATGTAAATTGATTTTAAGTTTTTGGAGTCCACAGTTCCATAGATGGATTTGAAAGAATTTGATAAGTTAAGTTTTACACTTTTTCCTTTTTTCATTAATAGTCATATTATTATAGTTTATTTTTATAAAAATATAGCTAAATAAACACAATATCAAATTTTTTTTTATATTTAAAAATATATGATAATAGTAGAAATAAAAAAAGGGGAAAATATTGAGAAATCTTTAAAGGTTCTTAAGTCTAAAGTGATTAAAACTAAACAAAATCAATCACTTAATGGAAGAAAAGAATTTATAAAAAAATCTGTAAAACAAAGGAACCGTATCCTTAAAGCAAGATACGTTGAACAAATGAAAAAATCTTAAAGAGACTCAACTAATTCTTTCAATTTCAAATAATTCATTTGGTCAAACTTCTCAGATTTTATTTTTGAAATAGTTTCTGTTAATTTAGATTTAACCTCATTGTCTTTTTCATTTTCAATTAAGATATTTAATTTTGTTGAAGCGTCTTCTTTAAGAGTTTGAAATTTCATCTTTAAAGATTTTGTATCTTCTTTGATGATATCAAATAATTCTTTTTTAGAGGATTCATCCATATTTTCTAAATACTCATTAATTTTTTGATTACCAATCTTAACCATAGAACTTAAAGGAATATTTACAGATTCTTTAATTTCTTTTTTTGATTGAGTTAGAGTTTTAATTATTTGTTTTTTATTATTTAATCTGTCAGTTAACTGAATGTTTTTACCTGTAACATATACCAACTCATCTATTGATTGATAATTGTTTTTAATCTCCGTAATAGGGCCTTTTGGAATCTTTATTTTAGTAATTAAAGTTTGAAGTAAAGAAATACCTTCATTTAGGAATTCTGATGCGTCTTGTTCAGATAAACCTTGTGGTGTTGATAAATCATCATAAAGAGAATAAATCTTAGATATGGTGTTATTATTCAAAACATCTTGTTTGAATCCTTGTAAAGATTTTTTAAATTCTTTACCGTCTGTATATGATTCTATTAATTGATTTTCAATTATAGATTTTATTTGTCCAAATGTCATCTTATTAGTTTTATTATAAATATTACGAGTTTAGTAACTTATCTAATTCTAAATCCATTTCATCTAAAGAATTTTGTCCTGTTTTAAATTCTAAAATTTGTGCACCTTCAATAAACCTATTTTCCACCAAAATATTTAATTTATCTATTTTAGATTCAGGTGTAACTTCTCCCCCTGCTGGCGGCGCTTCTGCTGGAGGTTCTCCCCCTTCTCCTCCTGGAGGGGCTGGTGGTGGTGCTCCCCCACTTTCTCCACCAAATGATGGTAGTGCGGTTTCTTCTCCTGATGGTGTTGCTCCACCTGTTTGTGTACCACCGCTGGCATTATTACCATATAATTTATCTATGGTATCAAATATTCCTGTTTTAGTTATTATTGTTGCGGTTGCCTTCAATTCTTCACCGATGGCTCTTTCAAATCTTTGTTGTAATAAGTCTGTTTTTATTTCTTCATCAGAGAATCCGAAGATATGTTTTTTAGCCCAAGTAGATGATACTGCTTGAATACCATTTCCTGGGTCAGAAACTAAATCTTTATAAAGTAGAATTTTTTCTTTATAAACATCAATTTTTAACAAATCTGCTTGTGTAGATGGGTTTGTTAGCCCTATTGTAAAGTTTGATATTTCCTCTTCAAAACCTAATAAAAATAAATGTATGATTGCCACTTTATTTAGCTCTTGTATCATACTTTTTTGTATTCTATTGATTGTTCTTGCGAAACGAATATCCTGTAATGATAAATTTTTACCATCTCCAACAACTTCTTCAAATCCTAAGAAGGCTTTCGGAACTCTTAATGCGGTTAATAGTTTCTTTTGAATATATTCAATATCCGCAATCTCTGATAAGTTTGTTGCACCTGGCAAAGTCTCAATTGGACTTGGTGCCGCTGGGTCTCTAACGGGAACAAAGTAATCTTGGTCAACAGCCATCTGATTAAACCTCATATCAACATTACCTGTATTTTTATCAACAACTTGTTGTCTTTTGAACTTGTCGGCAACCCTATTAACATAAGGTTCAACATCCTCATCATTCATATTTCCAACAAATACTTTAAAGATTCTTCTTTCAGGTGCTCTTGATGTTCTATAAATTAACATTGCATCTTCAGATAGTAATAATTGTTTCCAAATTCTTCTTGCCTTTTCTAACATTGAAGTACCATAAGGAAGTTTTCTATCATCACCTAATAACCTAAAGTGAGCGATTTCCCAAGATTGGAATGTTATTGCTTTATTTTTCCAAGTAAAAGTTAATGCTTTTTTTGCCTCTGTTTTTCCTAAATCAACAGGACTTCTATCTCCCATACCAACCTCTTTTCTTTCAATCTCAATATTTGGTAATTGTTGACAACCAACAACCCCCTTTTCAGGGTCTAGTTTAAGATAAACGAAATTATCACCAAATTTACAAGTATTTCTTGTCCACATTGGTAAATTGGTATTAATATCTAAAACATTATTAAATAAATCTGCCAATACTGATTTAATTCTTTTTGATTCTGAATAAATCTGCAACATAAACCCATCTTCATTTACTGTTGTTGACTCTTCTGCATAAATGTCTAAAGCTGCTGAAATTTCTGGTGTATATTCCATACTTTCATAATCATATGTGGAAGATAACCTTGATGGTTCATAATAAACTGCTTGAGAGTATAAATTGTTTTCTACTTTAGCCCATTGTTGTCCTAAATAGAAAGTTTGTTGTGCTTGAAGTTTTTCTTTTTCGTATTCTTCCTTACTTTTGGTTCTTAATAATTCTTTCTTATCAAGACTAAACGAAGGGTAATCTTGTCCTAATAAGGAATTGGGACCAAATGTTTGACCTAACCGTTGCCAAATCGTCATATTTTCTTTTTTATTTTCAGCCATAATATAAATTTAATTCAATGAATTAATAATATAAATACTTATTTACCTCCAAATAACCATCCATACTTTTGATAGTCTTCTTTTCCCGGTCCTTGGCTTGGATAATGTCCTGTCTTAGTGTTCCCTTGAGGTACTAATGGGTTGAAGAAGTCTGAAGTATTTTTATTTTCATTTATTGTGGTTGCCCAAGAATTTATCATAGCCTTTGTATGGTTTAAATTCTTTGTAAGTTGTTGAAATGATTTTTCTCCGACATATAATGCCATTGATATTGACATAATACAATCATCGTGATGTCCTTTCTGATGGTCAGGTCTTCCATTTACAAATATAAAGGTGTTCATTTCATTATATAATCTTGTTGAATATATTTTGAAATCATGTCTTATTGCTTCTTCAAAAGACGCAATAATTTGAACCCTTTTATTGTTAAAATTTATTCCAGGAATTTTTTCATTAAGTTTTTGGTCCCACTTCCATTTATTTTGAACCTCAACATTATCAACATATAATCCTTTATATCCTAATTCTTGTAGTTTTCTTGCTGTCGCAACCCCCATTCCACCTGTTAAATCTGTTACACAATATGCGTTATACAAAGTCCCCCACTTATAAGCAATTTCTGCTAATACATCTGGTGGGATTTTTCCCACATATTCTAATACTTGTTCCCTTTCATCAAAATCAATAATCTCAATAGATGAAAAATCTTCAGAATCTCCTCTTGATACATCCACACCCATAACATATTTGTGTCCCATTTCAGGTTCTTTCCATATCCACAGACTTCCACCCATCATTTTAGCTTGGGGTTCCTTAATTTGGTTCTTAAGTATGTTCTGCATCAAATCTGAGTCAAACACGTTGTCACCAGAACCTAAAAAGTTACTTTCCAACTCCTGAGACACTTTTCTCTTATCAAATTTCAACTTTTTAACCATACTCTCATACCAAGATGAGCTCGGCTTATATCCCTCAGAGATATATTTTTTTAATTCATCAAAATTTCTTTCATATGGGTTATCTATGGATAAATCAATAACACAATCTTCGGTATATTCATTTCTATTTAAGAAAAAATGTATAATATCAGGAGTTTTAACAACATATAAATCTTTGGTATATCTTGGGTCTTTCCACCAAAACATTTCAGAAATTTTGAAATCATTCATTTTTCTTAATGCTTGGTCGTATATTTCATAGTAAATTGGGTCATATCCGTTTGGTGTTGAGATAACAATTACCTTACCACCCGTAGATAGTGATGCCATACAAGCAGACCAAAAATCACCATCAGCTTCAATGTATGCGGCTTCATCAAATATCAATATTGTTGGGGTATATCCACGAAGGGCATCTTTTGATGTTGCAACGGCTTTAACCTCACAATCATTATTTAACTTAAAATGTCTTGCTGCGTTCTTTTCTGCGGAAAACCCGATACCAACCCAAGCCGGCCATTGTTCTGTAAACCCCCTAATTTTATTTGCCATCTCAACGGCAGTATCAAGTTTATTTGCAATAATTAGAATTTTTTCAGGCTTACTTTTTTTGGCAAATGCGAGTCTTTTTGATGCCCAAGCGGCGGTTACTGTAGATACACCCGCTTGTCTATACTTCAATGCAATATTTTCATTGTATTTTTCATAATCATTAATTAAGGTAATTTGGTCTGGGAATAAATCCAACGGAACATACTTGGAAACAGTATTGTCAAATGTTTGTAAGTATGTTCTTAATGCGTATGGAGTATCTCTCATACATTTTGTAACCTCAATTATTAATTGTTCTTTTGTCATATCTTATAAATACTAAACCCCTCCGTTAATTGCTCATTGGAGGGGTTTTATAGTTTTTTATAAATTTTATGGTCTTGATATTCCTAAACTACCTAAGAAATCATCTAATCCTTCATCATCATCATCATCATCATTGTTTTTAGGTTCAATCCCCTCTTCTTCTTGATAATCCTCAAATTCATTTTTCATAGTCATTGCTTCACGCATAATCTCTTCAAATCTTGAGGTTGCTTTTTTATTTTTTGCTGGGTCTTCAGAAATTACATTTCCCATAATTGTTAAAAATTCTTTAGCGGGTATTTGATATAACAAAATATGGAACCAGTTAATTAATCCTTTATTACTTTCATCAAACATTTCATCAGGTAATGTAAATCTTAATTTTTCAACAATTTCAGGACCAATTCTTAATTGCATTGGCTCATTTGATAAAATATCTGTTTGTCCTAAAACTTTGTCTCTCATTCCTTGGTCTTGTGGTAATCCGTGTCTTCCTTTTGCCTCTTCTAAACCTTTTATAATTTCGTGACATAAGATTGGAAACATAAGTCCAAATGCTCTAATTACTGTATCAGGTTTTTCTTCTTCCCCACCACCTTCATCTTCTTCTTCATCATCATTATTGTCTAATTCAACTTTACCAGCAACACCATTTCCTGTTTGACTCATCTGTTCAATCATTTGTTCCATTGTAAAATACATAAAGTCATTGATTGCCATAACCCCCAAATAACTTTGATAAAGACTTGGGTCAATAGCGTCTAATCTTGCTTTTACTTCTGGTTTTTGGAAAACATAATGTCCTTTTTTTGCCGCCCCTTGAATAATGGCATTTATAATATTTCTTTTGTGTTTTTCTAACTCTAATTGTTCTTCATCTGTTAAATCTTCAATATCAAAAGAAGGATATTGTGGTTTTTCAGGTTTTTCTTCCTCTTCTTCAGGTTCCTCTTCGTCATATCTAAAATTAGATACATCAATGGGTGTCCTATTTAAATTAGGTTCAATTTTATACCAATCTTCAGGTGTTTCGGTTTCTTCTAAACAAACCTCTACAGCCAATTGCTCAAGTTCATCTCTATGTCTGCTTTCTATACTTAAAACTTGGGGAACTCGACTCATCAATTCATTATAAACCATTCCTTGTACTTGACGAGAACTTAAATCTCTATTTCCCGTCACTTGTTTTAATTTTTCTGTAACTTTTTGAAATCTGCTTGATACTAGTCTTTGAACATCTTCTACACCTTTTTTCATTGCAGGGTTCTTTGCATACATCCCCTCAGGGTCTCCCAATTTTCTTTCCAAATTTGGGTCCATTCTTTCAGGTTGATTTCCGTAATCTATTTGTTCTTTTATTTTTCTCATTTTTCTAATAATTTCATTATTGCGTTAATTACTTCATCTTTTGCCTTTTCAGGTGAAATTGCTTTTGGAGCTGGGTTTTCACCAGGGTTAGGATTTTGTCCCGGATGTTTAGGTCTTGGTTTTGTGCTTGGCTTTGTTCCTGGTTTTGTTGTAGGATTTGTTTTTGGTTTTGATGGCGCTGTTTCAACATCTTCTGATAGATATTTAATCAAATCACCTTTAGTTATTCTTGGTGGAATATGTTTTTCTACTATTCTCATAATTTCGTTTTCTAAAAACAAAGATACGGGATTTTTTCCTTCTTTCAAACTTTTTTTAACTTCTCTTACACATCTTTCAAATTTTCTTGACTTTTTAGGTCCAACTTGTGCGTGGCATATAGCCCAAGGATTTGGTTCACCTTTTTTAACTTTACCCTCTTTCATTTCACCTTCATTTGGTGTAACCACAACATCTCCTGTTGGTGTTTTTGTAACAGACGCCCCTTTTGGCATTGGTACTGATACATTACCACCACTTCCTTTTACATTATAAACAGGTTTATTTGTTTGGGTAACTTGCTCATTATATAATCTTGAATGTAATACATCAATTTGAGCTTCGGTTAGTTTTATAATTGTTTTAGTTGATAAACCTTTTTCTACCAACTCTAATGCTTTTTTATTACTTTTCATATACAACTTTTTTTTCAAACTCAAGGATTAAATCCTTTTCGTATAATAAATCTTTTATTTTTTGTTCTTCGTCGTTAAATCTAAATACCATTCTTGGTTTTTTAACATCTTCATCCTCTTCCCATCCCAAAGCAACAACACCATCAGTTGCATCTATCATAGAAAAATAATCGGAGTTTTGAATTAGTTCTAATTTAATATCAGTGTCCTTCAAAACTCCTACTTTTTTAATATATTTCAATTCAGGTGGTTGTGGATACCCATTACAAGGTTTACTATCCCAACTATCGCCCCAAACTTCCATTTCATCCGAAAAAATAAATTCATATATGTTATCTCCTTTAAAATTTGGTCCTAAACCATTAATATAAATTAAATTCATAGTATAAATCCGTCAGGTGAAATTTTAATTTGTTTTTTATTGTTTTCAAAAATTAAATTATTTTTATTTGTTTTTCCAACAAATACAAAACTAGAATTTTCTTCTAAAAATTTTCTTGATGCTAATTCTTGTTCAATAGTTTCACTTAAATTAACAACTGAAGCCATTTTCTGTTTAGCAATAGATTTATTTCTGATTTGAGTTCTATCTTTATTTTCTTTAATTATTTTTGTTTCATTTTCTGTTATATCAAAATATTTTGAAATAACTTTATCTACTTTTGATTCTTTAAAGATACTATCAATTATAGAACCATATCTTGAACCTTCTTGTGGTTCTGCACTCATTCCTTCTTCTCCTCCAAATGATGGAATTTCTTCTTCTCCGCCCATTTCACCTTCTTCTCCGCCCATTTCACCACCCTCTTCTTCACCTTCTTCCTCACCTTCAAATTTTGACATAATATCATCTTTATCTTCGTCAGAAAGGCTTGATAAATCAGCGGCAGATAAAACCATATTTATAACATACTTAATGTTTTCAGATGTTAATCCTTTTTCATTGTCAAACTCTCTCATTTTTTGAGTAAGTTTCCCTGTAAGTTTTTGGATTGATTTAAATGTAACTTCTTCTTCTTGTCCTTTATCCATTCCTTCATCACCCATTCCTTCGTCTCCCATACCTTCTTCAGGCGCTGGTGGCATTCCTTCATCACCCATTCCTTCCTCTCCTTCAGGAGCGGGTGGCATTGCATCAGGTGATGGTGGTAATTCAGGTAAAGGAACCGGAGGTGGTTCTGATGGAGGTGCCGGTGGCATTGGTGCATCATCACTTGGTTCGGGTTTTGGAGTCCTTAAAACAAATTTCTTTTGTTCACCAAAAAGTGAAGTTCCTTCTTCGTTTTCTGTTAGTCTATTAATTTCTTTAGTTAAAAGATTTAATCTCTTTAATGCTTGAGAATACGACGGATAATATTTTCTATTTTTCATCGGTTCAATATAGTCGGTTTCAGATTCTGAAATAGTTTTTTTGATAATATAACCAGCTCTTTCTCTAATGATTTCATATCCGTTGCCATCAGATAAAGTGATATTATATTCAGATTTTGAATTTTCGTTAACAATGGCAGGTTTAACCTCATTGTATCTTGAAATTTCAATTATTCTTTTGATTTTGTCTTGGCCTTGAAGTTTTTCGCTACCAAGCGGTTTTAAATCTCCCATAATTTGAGTTTTTTTTCTTTATAAATATATGATAATAGATAAATATCTGATAATTACTTAGATTCTTCTATTTTCCTTTCAATTGATAATTCTTTATCCATTGTTTTATTAACTACATCAAAAAGTTTTTGAATATGTCCCGAGCGTCTTAGGTATTTAAAGACTAAATTTTCATAAGATAATTCACCTTCTTTCTCTAATCCTGATTGTCTATACTCTTTTAACTTTTCTCTAATATCATCTAAAATTTTTCCGTCATTGTCTTTTGACTCTTCAATCCCCTTGTCAATTTTTTCCGTCCATTGTTTAATTTTTGTTGTGAGCATGTTTTTATCCAATTCAAACTTCACTTTTTTCGGCTCACTAACCCATTCATTATCCATAACTGAAAATACTCCTGTGCTAAAGTGGGACTCTTCCAAATCCTGAGCATATAACTCAACATCATAACCAAAAATTTTGATGTCGTGTTTTTCATTAAAAATTTGTTTTTTAAGATTAAAATTTTCCTTATATAAATCGCCTTCTTTTCCAAATTGTTCAAAATCAATAACAATGTGTAAATCAAAATCCGAAAATTCTGACCAATTAAAATTTGCTAATGAGCCTGTTAATACAATATCATCAACAAACACATCTTCGCCTAATTCTTCTGTAAATTTTTCTGCAATTTTTAATAAACCCTTTCTAACCTTATCCTTCATCTTTGCGGTTTTAGGTTCTTCAGGATTTTCCCATACTTTTGGGTTCAAAGTTTTTTTAATTGAAAAACTATCTATTATCTTTTGTGGAGTTTTCATCTATAATAAATAGTTAGGAAATCATAGTTTTTTAAATGTATATTTTTTTGCTATTTCTGACATAAAAAATTTTCCTTGGGACTCCGCCATTCTGAACTTTGTGTAGATTTGATGGGGAACATTTTGATACTCATACTTTTGCCCATTATTGAATTCTGTTATTAACAGCTTTGTTTCTGTATCATATTCTGTTTTTTTTAAGTTGGAAGATTTCATTTCATTAATTATCTTCGTTCCTACTATCATTTCTTTCGTTATTGCCATCTTCTAAAGGTGTTAACTCATTTATTTTAATAAATAATGGTGTTAGATATGCGTGAAAATCATCTAAACTAACATCAAAACCATAATCATTAACTTGCTTAAATAAAGCGTTTTTTTCATCATTAAATCTCTCTTTTAACTCCATTAATCTATGAGTATATTTTGGGGGATTAACTAAATCTTCATTTGTCCATCCATATTCTCTAAATAATTGCCTTAACTCAATGTAAGTTGTCAATAATTCTTTTTGACCTAAAGTGTCATTTAAAAATTTTTCAAATCTAATCATAATATATAAATATTAAAAAACCCCCATTTTTTAGGTGGGGGTTTGTTTTTACAATAAACTTATCCTTTTTTTCTTTTCAGTTTTTTTGTAGTTTGCAACAAATACTGTCAGGATACCATCCTCAATTGTTGCTTCAATGTTGTCGGGGTTATAATCTTGTCCAATTTTGAATTTTTGTGAAATAACTTTCTCTGAGTCTTCACCATTTAATTTGTATGTTCTTTTACCATCAATGTAAAGAACACCCCCTTCCATTTCAACCTTCAGGTTTGTTTTATTAAAACCTGGAACATCAAAGAGTAGATAAGCTCCGTCTTTTGTGTAATTCACCTCATAAGGTTCTTTATCAGAATTTTTAACAACCATATTACTATAAGTGGGTTGTCCGAAAAATCCATCAAACAATTTGTCAAAATTTGAATTCAAGTAAATCATAATTTTTTTGTGTTTTTTTAAATTTATTTATTATCTTTGTAATAGTCAAGTTTAATGCCAACGAAATATATTATGACAAAATGACATATAAAAAAATATTACCGACAATTTGACAAAAAATTTGGTTATGTCCCAAATTTGATAAATCTTTGTAAAAATAATTAATTATGAATGAATTAATGGATGATGAAGACAAAATGATGAGCAAGAAAAAAACCTCATCAGATAGTAATACCCCCGTATTAGATAATTTTAGTCGGGATTTGATTAAACTCGCCGAACAAGGTAAGTTAGACCCAGTTATTGGTAGAGAAAAAGAAATCTTGCGTATTGCACAGATTTTATCTAGAAGAAAGAAAAATAACCCAATTATCATTGGAGACCCAGGTTGTGGTAAGACAGCAATTGTTGAAGGATTAGCAATTAAAATCCATACCGGTGATTGCCCAAGAAATTTGGTTGATAAAAGAATTGTTGAGTTAGATTTAACTTCAGTTGTTGCTGGAACAAAATACAGAGGACAATTTGAAGAGAGATTAAAGGTTATTATGGAAGAACTTAATAATAATCCTGACATTATCATTTTTATTGATGAAATCCATACTTTGGTGGGTTCAGGAAACTCCTCCGGGTCAATGGATGGTTCAAATATCTTTAAGCCCGCCCTTGCTCGTGGAGAATTGCAATGTATCGGTGCAACCACCTTAAATGAGTTCAGAAAGAACATTGAAAAGGATGGAGCATTGGAACGTAGATTCCAAAAAATCATTGTTGAGCCATCATCAATTGATGAAACAATAACAATCTTAAAAAGCGTTCGTGAAAAATATGAAATGTATCATAAAGTAACATATAGCGATGAAGTAATTGAGGCGTGTGTTAAATTAGCTGACAGATACATTACAGATAGAGGTTTTCCTGATAAAGCCTTTGATATTTTGGATGAAGTTGGAGCAAGAATGCAAACGGAACTTAAAGTTCCAGAAGCAATTGAAGAATTAAAAAGACAGGCATCAGAAATAAAAGATTTAAAAGTTGATGTTGTTAAAAGGCAGAACTACGAGAAAGCGGCAGAACTAAGAGATAGAGAGAAAAAACTATTAACCAAATTGGAAATAGAAAAGAAAAAATTTGAAGAAGAAATGCAAAAAGATAAACAAAAAATCTCCGTTGAGAATGTTTATGAGGTTGTTTCAAATATGACTAATATTCCGGTGAATAAGATGAATGTTGATGATAATAAGGCTCTGATTAATCTTGATACGTCCCTAATTGATAAGGTTATTGGACAGAACAATGCGGTTATTAAGATTGCAAAATCCATCAAGAGAAACAGATTAGGTATTAAAGACCCAAATCGTCCAATCGGTTCCTTTGTATTCCTCGGTTCAACGGGTGTTGGTAAGACATATCTTGCAAAACAACTGGCAAAAGAGATTTTTGGTAGTGAGGATTCACTTATCAGAGTTGATATGTCAGAATACCAAGAGAAACACACCATATCTAAATTAGTGGGGGCTCCTCCAGGTTATGTTGGATATGAAGAAGGTGGATTATTAACCGAAAAGGTTAAAAACAAACCATACTCCGTAATCTTATTTGATGAGGTTGAGAAGGCACATAAAGATGTGTTTACCGTTCTCCTTCAAATACTTGATGATGGACACGTTACAGATGGATTAGGTAGAAAAATCAATTTTAAGAACACCTTGATTATCCTAACATCAAATCTGGGAGTTAAAAAACTTCAGGACTTCGGAACAGGTATTGGTTTTAGCACAAATGCGTATAGCAATGAAGAAGCCAAAAAACAAATGTTGATGAAGGAGATGAAGAACTTTTTCTCACCTGAATTTATCAACAGAATTGACGACACAATTGTTTTCAACACATTGTCTCCTGATGACATTAAGAAAATCACCCGAATTGAGTTGGATAAACTTATGACTCGTTTGTTGGATATGAAATATGTTATCAAATATGACGATACGTTGGTTGAGTATCTCACTAAGGTTGGTTATGATGAAGCTTATGGTGCAAGACCACTCAAAAGAGCAATCCAAGACAAAGTTGAGGATTTCTTATCAGAGGAGGTATTACTTGGTAAAGTATTTGAGGACAAAACTTATATGTTGAGTGTTTCAGAAGAACAAGTCAATATAAATGAGGAGTTAGTTGTTGAAGAAAAACCAAAGAAAGTTGTAAGAAAAAGAAAAGGGGTTGAATAACCCCTTTTCTTTAATTTAATTTATATTCGTTAAAAACCAACACATTTAGGTTTACCTGCGGTCGTTGTGTATATTACAAAACTACCACTAGTTTTATTATAAAAACCAACCCAAACCCCTTTAGGGTCTGCGTCTGAGATTTCTTTCTTTGTTTGTTGATTTAACATAGAATTATTTTCAGATATAATTTTACCTTCAGCCATTCCTCTAATACCCATCATTCCGTCAACCCCATTACAATCCCACCAATAATTTGTCCCATTAAAAGTTCCTCCAAATACATAACCTGAATAAGTTCCAGGGAACGAAGGACCTGAAATCATTTCAGGTAAAACATTTTTTATTCCCTCAGTATCCACTTTGTTTGTTATTTCGGGATTTTTTTTGGTTTCAGTGCTCTGAGCTTGTGGTTTATAACCGGAATCCTTAAAAAATATCCCTCCGGGTTTCATTCCCCAATCTCCAAATTTTTTACCTGTTAAAGTTAGTTCTAAATTACTAATTCCACTTCTTGATGGTGATAATTCTTCGAGTAAATATCCTGTAAATTTACCGTCGTTAGAATATACCAAAACATCATTAACATATCTAACATTCATAGAGTTTGCTAATGTATAATAATTTTCATTATCTGGGTTTCCTATGTAGTTTCCATCAGGAAGATTTATTTCATTTACTTTTTTAAACCCTGCCTTTACATATCTTTCTTCACTTTGTTCTGTAATTAAAGGTTTTACATTACCAAGTTTACTTTCAGATAATTTTTTGAAATTTTTAGTTCCAATTTCAATTCCACCTTTGTGCTGAGCAAGAATATTACTCTTTTCTTGTTCAGATAAGTTATTTAATAAATGTTTCATATTATTTTTTTATATAATCTTATATATCTTATTAAACAATAAGATAACTTTTTTGACCAACCGATATGTAAAGACAAGAACCATGTAATTCAACAACTGCATTTGATTTTTTTAATTGTGCCATATCAGTTTTTAAATCATCTGTATCATTCTCAGACATACACGCACCTTCGTTTATTAAATTTTGTTCTTTAATTACTTTTCTAACTAAGCGACTCATATCGCGTTCTGTTAATCTTACAATTTTTCTCATAATATTAATTTTATAAATAAATATCTCATAAAATTAAAAAACCCCACCTTATTAGAGATGGGGGTTTAAATTATTTTAAAGTTTTTATTTTTCTTCTGTTGTTAATGCGAGTGTAACGAAACTTATTAACGCCAACGGAATACTTGCAATCAACGCACCACCAAAAGCTTGAACCGCCCATTCAGGTGCGTGGGATAAATCAACAATACCTTCCAAACAAGGTAAAATAATTGTAGTGCCCCCTAAAAATCCGACACTTGTAAACGCAACAATCTGTGCGATTTTGTTTATTGTCTTTTCTAACTTAGCATCTCTTTTACTTTCAGTTATTGTTTCATCTTGTAAAGTTGAAACAACCTTATGTTTAAATCCTGATTTTCCAAGTCTTTCATATTCAGAAACCACTAATTGAAGTTCTTCCGGAGTTAAAGAATTTTCAATTTTACTTAAAAATTTATTAACAACTACCGGACAACTTTGGCTTTTTTCATTTTCTTTTATTACTCTTCTAACCAATCTATTCAAATCTGATTCTGTTAATCTTGTTATTCTTGCCATAATATAATTTTATAAATAAATATCTCATATTCATAAAAAACCCCACCTTTTATTAGAAGTGGGGTTTTATAAATTATCTATTTTCTAATTAATATTTTATTTTTTCTCCATTAAATGTGCCAACCCCATTAATAATCCTGTTACTCCCCAACTTATTGCAAACCCCATTGGCATTCCTGTCGCAGAACCAATTGCAATTGCCGCTGGAACACCACCCCAAGCTGCAATATTTCCAGCACCAATAGAATGTAAAATTTCAGCAACTTTTTGTTTAGGATTTTTTTCTTCCGTTTTTCCCTTATTAGAATTTACATAATCTTCAATCATTTCTCCATCTGATTCATAGTCATGTAAACCCATTAATGCAGAATACTGAAGAACCCTTTTATGTATATCTTGAATACTACTATTTTCGTCTATACCCAAATTTGTTAACATTTGTTTAATGTCTTCAATTTCATCTTCTCCCATGTTGTTTAAAATTTGTTCAAGATGATTTTCAACTTTGGGAGAGTCAACAATATTCTCAATTTTTTGAGCTATTTCTTCATCCCTCTGTTCTTTTATAACTCTTTTAACCAAACGACTCATATCTGATTCTGTTAATCTTATTATTCTTGCCATAATATTATTTTTATAAATAAATATCTCATAAAATTAAAAAACCCCACCTTTTATTAGAAGTGGGGGTTAAATTAAAATACTAAATCAAGTTCAGAATCATCTTTTTGTGTTGAAATATATTCGTGTTTAAGATATCCAAGAGATTCAATCATCTTCCTGCCCATCTCAATTCCGTTAAACACATCCTCAATTACAACATATTCATTTGGTGTATGATAATCATAATAACCTATTGAAAAGTTTATACAAGAAAAATCAAATAACCCTCTTAAAGCATAAACATCAGTATAAGGATGAATCATATATCTCATATCATCATTATTCATTCCTTCTGTCAACACCTTATCACATTTATCAAAAAATTCTGATTTTCTGTTAAATAAAATATTGCCATAACATTGTTCTGTAATCATCCAGTTTTCAGGGGCATCAAATTGAATTCCGTACCCAACATTTTCAAAAAACTTTTTATCAGCCTTTCTTGAGCCGTGACATCCTGTTTCTTCAGACACGAAAAACGCGGCTTTAAGATATGGTAATTCTTTTAATAGTTTTAGACAGGCAAATACCCCACATTTATCATCACCACCAATTCCTGTTGGATTACCTTCATTATTATATGCCTTAAGCGATGATTTTAGTTGTCCTTGAGCATTCCTTAAGTTCTCCTCTTTCACATTGATTGTGTCAATGTTATGGACGGTATCTGTATGAGCAATTACACAAGGGAAATAAAAATCATTTGGTGTTTCACCCACATTTTTTGTTGCATATATATTATTATTAAAATCAATATGATATTCTATATTATTGTCAACCAACCAGTTGGCAATATATGCAACCATTCTTTCTTCTTTATATGTCTTGGTGGGAACACTTAATACTTCTTTTAGTAATTCTATATCTTGTTTCATTTAACAAAGATAAGGAAAATAATTAACATCACAAACTTATTTAAAAAGTTTCAAATTTTTTTCTTCAAAAAATGTATTGGGTCAAAAGATTCTTCTATACTTTCAGGTACTATATCGGATAATCCAAATAACTCTGGTTGATATAGAAAATTATTAAACCCATCTTCAGAAAGATTAATATCCTTTTGTTGATGATTTTTTTTATTTCTTAATCTAAGAGAAATGTTTAGAGTTTCTCTGCTAATATCTTTAATAAAAAATTGATACCTTTTATCCTTCGGCAAATCATACCAAGTTTCAAAGGCGAATTTTGATGTAATTTTATTAAGCATTTTCATAAACCCCTCAACATCAAAATCCCCATCTTTAATACCTTCTAAAATACTTTCAAGTTTTCTTTCCACAAAATTATTAAAACTTTCACTATCAAAATATTCACTATTTTGGAATTCATAAGAATTTTCTAGCCAACCCCCAAGTCTATCTGTATTGGTATTTTCAATAATTTTTTTAAATAAAGAAATAAAATCCATTGTCTCAACATTCAATCTTGAATACCACATAATAAGATTTATTGGGGTTGTTGAAATTTCATCATACTCACGATAAATGCGAAATCCAATTGAACTCAAAAAATCATTCAATTCTTTTTCAATTGACTCTTTAGCTGTTTTATTCATCTCATAGTCTTTTTGTATTGCATATTCAGAAAGTATATCATCCATCTCGCTAGGAAATAAATGTAATAACAATTTTGCATTTTCACTATCAATATCTGATTGATTACTATTTAAATTCGGTTTTTTACCTGTTAAATAAATTAAAATTTCTTCTAATGATTTTTTATTATCTTCATTTAATTCACCAAAAATTATATACCCTTCCTTAAAGTCATCCTCAACTTGATATGAATCCATAAAATCATACCCATTACTATATCTATCTGAAACAACTCTTGCAAACCACCCATCATCTTCATTAATATCCAATAAATCAAAAAAAGTTTTATCCTCACCTAAATCAAATATAATTGTATGCTCAGCCTTAGATGATTTACCACCATGCATCACATCAAAAATTTCAACATCAGAATCCAATAACTCATTCTCATCAATTTTACCTTTTGAATATAATCTTAAAGCCTTTAATAATGTAGTATCTTCCTCCTTAGGCTCATCTTCAGATGATTCCAACAATAGTTTTCTAATATTACTTCTTAATCCCACTATCTTTTTATTTATAAATAGTGTTTTAGTTTGGAAATTAAGTATTTATTCTTATCTTTACTTAAGTTATTTGAAAATAATGGGGCAGGTATAGGCATTTGATTTCAGACATCAAGGGTAAGTGGCACGTAGGAGCAGGATTAACTCCTTATAATATGATTCAAACTTTAAATGGCAAAACCATTTCTAAACTTTCTACTCTTGGTCTTATCAGAGAAGAAAGCGTTGTAGCTGCTTAATTAGTAGAGTACGACATTCGGGCCGGTGCACATACGCCTAGGAACACAAGTGCTCACAGTGTAACACCACTGTAGAGTGTTGGAGCACATCAGACGGCTCTTGAAAATCCGGTTTGGGGATTTTTGGAAGTGATTATCTTAATCTGTAACTTCCTATTTGTCAGTTGAGAACTAATTGAATAAACGTGTAGTCATTTATTTTAGAGTAGGAAAGACCGCGGTTCGAATCCGCGCTGCTCCACCTCCACAATCTAATCCCGTCATCTCCACTAAATTTGACGGGATTTTTTATTCATATTTTCACATATAATTTTACATAATTCCCAAACCTCTTCATCAGTCATAGTGTTTTTCATATAGTTGATTGATTTGGAAACCCATCTTATATTACCTTTTTCATATCCTTTATTACTATCTATTCTATCTAATGATGCGGAGTATATTTGACTTGGTTTGTCTTTACTATAAGACATAAGTTCTAATTTAACCCCCGAATAATAACATATACCACTTTGTATATTCCACAACTCTTTCAAGTCCTCTATGGTTATGTTATAATTTTTGTCTCTTTTTTTTATGGTTCTAAAATGATAATTAAATCCTGTGTTTTCGCTTCTTCTATTGTTAGAATGTTGAGTAATATCGTATTTTTTTTTTATATTTAGTAAGTGTTTACAATTATTTATACCAACACAAACTCTAGAACAAAAATTATTTCTACCCAATTTTTCATTCCTTTTAATTTCCGATAATGGTTTTTCAAATTCAACACCGCAATTATTACAGGTACATTTACCCATTTTTCTATCGTAATTTCTTATTCTCATATCTTTTATATATAAATATGTGGATGTTAGGGAAAAGATTGTGGAGACGGGAAAATTTCTTTTTATTTTACAGCATATTTATCATTATGGAATACAAATACAAAATTTCAAACGAAAGATTTAAAAAATTAATTTTCAATTTATTAAATAAAGAATTGGAACGTGGGAGATTTCGTGCTTGGGTAGATTCTTACGGGTATGCTGATGTCCTAAAAAATGATGAGCATGATGGACTTATGGTTGTTGTTAATGAAGAAGAAATAAGACTATACCCCGCTTTATATAAAATGATAATGGAAGCCCTTTCAATGGATGTATATCAAATGGATGACTTTTTAACTGTTTGGGCAACGACTGAATTACCCAAAAAATTCCCTTTAGGTAAACGTTATTTTTTTGGTGATAAATTTGTGGATGTAATTCATTAATTTTTCTTAGAAATTCTGCGAAAGTAGATATATAATCCAAAAAATAGTCCCGCAATACCATACAAAACGAGATTCGCCCTCAATAAAGTCCCTGTCCATAATATCAGAGAATACTGAACTGCATCGAATCCGAATGGATTGAAGAATAATGCCAACATTAGACATATCTGTGATATGTTTCCCTGAAGAGTTGCTCTCCAAGTTTTTGAGGTTCTCACCATCCTTCATATTTTATTGTTTAAAATTTATGTCTAAATGACTATTTTTGTTATATTTAAATAAATATTAGAATATGGTAGATATTAAAAAAATTTTAGAAGAAGAAGGGCCAATGAAAAAATATGATGGAGTTGCACCCGAAGGATTTGTTTTGGTTTGCGAACAAACATTAGAAGATTTAAAAGACTTTGATACATGGAAAGAATGGAAAAATGGTTGCCTATCACTCAAGGAACTGAATAAAAAGAATTTTCTCAATATTTGAATATTTATTGGTATGAGAAATCTTAAAAGAATTAACGAAGAGATTAGTAGAACCAAAAAATTAATGAATATTAAGGAATATTCTCAAGTATATGACAACTATAGTAATGTGAATTTTAAAGATTTTGTTGTTAGTGGATGTAAACCATCTCAGGATGCTATTAATCCTGCTTTATTACAAGATGTTCAAACCGCCGCAAAAAATGCCGGGGTTAATGTTGATATTACAACCGCAGTATCAGGACACAAAAGTTTACCATCAAGACATCCTTCAGGTAATGCTGTTGATATTGCAATAATTAATGGAAAATCAGTTAGTTCATCAAATAGAGGTGATGTAGACAAATTTGTCGCAGAATTAACTAGAATGGGATATGTTAAAAATAGAGAGGTTGGTAATCCAAAGGCTGTTTTAACATTTGGTTTTCCAGGCCACGATACTCACGTTCACGTTTCAAATACATCAGGTTCTCCTGTTAAAGGGATTGAAAATCTTTCTGAACCCGATGGTACTGCATCAACAGCTGCAGCATCTGCAGCAGTAACCGCAGCGTCATCAACAGGGGGAGCATCAACAGGAAGTGATTCAACATTTCGGGGAATGTTAGGTCATACCGATAGTCAACAAATCGCCCCAGATATGAAAGGAACAATAGATGCCTTAAATTCAGTTAAAGAAGAAAAAGTTTATTCAAATTTTGGTAGAGATATATTAAAATCCTCAAATGATTTTAAATTACCTCAAAATAAAAATCATATAATTAAAAGTCCAATTGACGGAGTAATAGAAAATTATTCACGTAATAAGTCTTGTAAAAATCCAATATCAATTAAACATATAGTTGATAGAGAAATCCTATATCTTGAATATTGTGGTATTGATAACCCTATAGTTTCAAGCGGAAATAGAGTATCCAAAGGAACAAAATTAGGTGAAACTAATTCTGATGTAACAATTTCATTATATAATATAACAGGCTCAAAATTGAGTATCAAAAGCTATGAAGATAAAGAAACCACAAATAACTCTGAAGAACTAACAAATAAAAAACCAAATAATTATTCAGAAAAACCTTCTCTTTCACATAAAAAATCAAGTAATTATTCAGAGTTTACAGGAAATGAACTTTCACATAAAAAATCAAGTAATTATTCAGAGTTTACAGGAAATGAACTTTCACATAAAAAATCAAAATATCATTCTGAATTCCCAACAGAATTACTTAAACTCCCATTTAAAGCTCTTTCTAAAGCAGCGAAATCAATTAAAAATAAAATACCAATATTAAAAGATTTAAAATCTGTTACAAGTAAAAAAGTTAACGAAGATATTGAAAGAATTAAAAGATTACTTAAATAAAAAAAACCCACCATTAGGTGGGTTTCTTATTTAAAGAAAAATAATTATCTTTATTTAACTTTTTTTGCAGAATCCACAGGGACAACTGTAGAATCTGTTTTGGTTGTGTCAGAAATAACGATAGTTGAATCTGTTTTTACACAAGTTGTGTCACAAGTAGATACATCAGTTGATTTTCCACCTCCGCAAGATGCCAATGCTACAATCGACAACAATACAAGAACTTTTTTCATAATTTGTTTTTTTTTTTGGTTTATAGTTTTATTTGTCAGTCCATAAATATACAGCTATTTCTGTTAA
>Ga0214919_10000496_pt1 | contig 67201 bp, 63 predicted proteins | sample LL1503_MetaG_FD_177994 | JGI IMG/M metagenome (GOLD analysis project Ga0214919, IMG submission 177994) | Freshwater microbial communities from Lake Lanier, Atlanta, Georgia, United States - LL-1503 | ecosystem: Environmental > Aquatic > Freshwater > Lake | place: USA: Georgia | collected... | reverse complement strand
TAATAAACCGTATAATAAACCGTATAATAAACCGTATAATAAACCGTATAATAAACCGTATAATAAACCGTATAATAAACCGTATAATAAACCGTATAATAAACCGTATAATAAACCGTATAATAAACTGCCTAATAAATTCTTTTTATTTTATTTAATTGGTTAATGAATTATCTCTCTTCTCTCTAAAATTGAAATCATAAACTATCTTTTTATAAAAAAAAGACGACATGATACTCGCATGATACTGGCGAATGATTTCAAACTTTCATCTTGATCATCTTGATTAACACTAATATAATTCACATATAAATCATATGTGAATTATGCGTATATATTGAATACACTTTATTTATTTTTAGTTTTATTTAATTCGATGAATTAATGATTTATCTCTCTTCTCTCTAAATAATCAAATCATAACTATATTTTTTATAACTTGTAAAAATAATGACATGACACTATTGTATTTTTTACTTGGTTTATTTTTCATCTTCATGTTGTTTTGCTCCATGTAATTTACTGTGTAAACGTTGTATCATAATAGAGCCAGTTGTTTCGAATAAACACGGTACAAATCCGTGAACCATAAATACAAGCGAACAACCAAGCGCTTGAACGCTGTAAGAGCATGCGTGTTTCAAATGTTCAAAGTATGTCATTTTTTGCTCTTCAGGATGTTTTACAAAAACGTAATTCATAAAACGTTTCGACCTCGAATAGAAAGAATCCAACATTTTTATAGTTATTGTAATATATTAATATATTAATATCATATAATAATATAAATAACTAATTTTTCTTTTACTTATTTTATTTATTTTAATAATTTAATGATTTATCTATCTTCAATATACCATTAAAATGGGTCATGTATTATATCCAGTTAAAGTTCCAACCCATGGAACATAAGGGGGGTCAGTGCCTAATATGTAATAAACCTGAAAAGAATAAGGATAGACAGAATCCGGTTGTTCCCAATATGCAATCGGCCAAAGAAGTTCACCACTATATGAACGCTCAGGCTCCCAAGTCCACACAATTGGGGGGTTAAAAGTAAAATTAAAAAATGAATCGGGGTTTGATTCAGTAATGGTGAAATTCAGTGTCATTGTTTCTGTACTATTTGCATTTACAAATGTTAAAGTCAAAGGTCCTTTTGTATTGTTATCAGTATTCAGTACCCCACCTGAATAATACACCGAACCTCCCGTTAATGTGAATCCTGGTTGTAAACCAACGATATAAGGAGTTACAAGTTCTCCTACACCAGAATTTGAATTCTGAGAGTTAGGAATGTTTGTCCAAGAATAAATAGCGGTAGGAGGAGTTACATCGAATGATGCTTGTATACTACCTTGACTATAATTACCGGATGCCGCCTGTGTGGCTGTGATTGTGGAAGTGCCTACGTCACCAATGGTGACTGTACTTCCACTAATGGTGGCAGTCGAAAGATTGTCACTACTATAAGAAAAAGCACCCGAACTATTAGTTGATGGAGGTGTTAACACAAATACATCACCAACCTTTTTAGGTGTAGGAATAACAAAATTAGATAAATTAGGAAGAATTGTATTTACATCGAATGATGCTTGTATACTACCTTGACTATAATTACCGGATGCCGCCTGTGTGGCTGTGATTGTGGAAGTGCCTACGTCACCAATGGTGACTGTACTTCCACTAATGGTGGCAGTCGAAAGATTGTCACTACTATAAGAAAAAGCACCCGAACTATTAGTTGATGGAGGTGTTAACACAAATGAAATACCATCATAGTCTTTACTAGGAATAACAAAATTATATAAATTAGGAAGAATTGTATTTACAGTGAATGATGCTTGTATAATACTTTGAGTATAATTACCTGATGCCGCCTGTGTGGCTGTAATTGTGGAAGTGCCTACGTTACCAATGGTGACTGTACTTCCACGAATGGTGGCAGTCGAAAGATTGTCACTACTATAAGTAAAAGCGCCCAAACTATTAGTTGATGGAGGTGTTAACACAAATGGAATACCACCATAGTCTTTACTAGGAATAACAAAATTATATAAATTAGGAGAACCAGGATTTACAACAAATGGTGTTGAAATATTGCCTGAACTATAATTACCGGATGCCGCCTGTTTGGCTGTAATTGTGGAAGTGCCTACACCAACTATGGTAATCATTGCCACCGAATGATTACTGCTACTATAAGTAAAAGCGCCCGAACTACTAGTTGATGGAGGTTTTAACACAAATGGAATACCACCATAGTCTTTACTAGGAATAACAAAATTAGATAAATTTGGAGATTCAGGCGGACAAAACAGCGGACCATCTGTCTGAGACAGATTCGGCTGTTTGCACGTCAAGGTAAAATTCGACATTGGGAAACGAAACCCGTTATACTGGTCGCCGTTGATAATTTTCTGGGCATAGTACTGGCTGGGTCCTGTAATGCCGGTACTACCCGTAGGTCCCTTAAAATTAATGTCGACGAATTTCATGTAGGAAGCATTTGAAGCGCACGGATCGCTGTAATAACAGTGTTTTGGGTCAATGAAAATATTTTGATTCCAACCAACCGCGCCGGTTACTCCAACTCCAGTATTTCCGATTGAGTTTCCAGTATAAGAGCCCGGACCCGTAAAACCGGTGGTTGACAAATCGTATACCAGGACTGAATCGTGACATCCGGTTGGACCTGCGCCGCTAAAAAAAGAACCATCAAACTGTTGATAATTTCCTACATATATTTCCCCGTTTCCGAAATTCTTCTCATAATAAGGATATGTTGAATCGTTAAGCGGCAATTTATTCAAAAGCACTTTTCCTTTTGTGATGTCAAGCAAGGCGCTGTAACTCGCGCTAGCGACCAATGAACTATTTCCATTTTTATTCACGACTTCAAACGGTCCATTATATGTTTTATAGCGATTGCTTCCTGGTGTTGCGAGCGCGGTTGAGAGGTTGACTGTTCCTGAATAAATTGTTTTGGATCGGAGCTGATCAGTCCTATCGCTCGAACTAAGGTCGGGGGTCGATTTTTGAAATATGCGTTTTAATCCGTGTAAGACCATATGAATGTGTGTATTTATATAAATATATATAAATTATATTATATAAATACAAATATAATAATTGAATAAAGTTACTAAATTCGGGTACACAGGGGAACTACGTTCCCCCAACCCCCCTCCTTTCATAATAGGGTCAGAGGGACCTTTCATTATAGGAAGGTATAGGAAGGGTCAGAGGGAAACCTTGGTTTCCCTGACTAACCATAAATGCATTCAAATATGAGTTCCATGTTCCAGTCCATGTTGTTCAAATCAAGAATGCGTCCAAAATTATCGTAGAGCGTTATGCGTAGTTTTTGAATATTTACCGGCCCGAAGAAGTTACGCTGCCTGTTGAGTTGGGTGCTAGAAGCTTCGCTAATTTCTCTTAAAAGTCCCACATTGACTCTTGTAATTACATTTTTAATTGCGAATGAATCAGAAAATACGGCAGAATAATAATCGTTCACGCTGTTATTGTAATCGTCAATTGCAATAAAAATATAGCTTGTCGCCTTGAATGCGAGGAGCGCCTCTGATACTACGGCGCCATAATTTCCAGATCCGTTATTATTTGAAATGTATTCGGCATTTCTAAATCCCAAGTTCCAGCCCAAGAATGATAAAAGCGGCGATTCGTAATTTGGAATTCCGTTGCTTCTCACGTTGACGATGACTTTGAAATAAATGTTCGTGGCACCGGCGGGTTGCGAAAAGACGCTTTTACCACTTATTTGGTCAATGTGGTAATTTAAAATTCCACTCAAGCCAGTTCCTCCGCTGCTGCTAACTGTGTTGGATTGTAAAATGGTATTAATTGTTTTTTCAATGGAGGCGGAAGCGAGCACATTTGTAGAATCGATGGTGGTATAATAATTTCCGTCAGGAATGACAATTGTAAAAGTGTCTGTATAAACAGGAAGGGTAGCGGGAAGAACGGGAGTAAGACCCCATATAATCTGAATTGCATTATTTCCAATGAATTCGCTCACTGCATAAATTGCATAAAACGGAATTTCAATCGAGCCGAGACGATAAGACACGATATTGTCAATTCTTTCCGGTAAAGTAATGTGCAAGTCTGTGCTTTTTGAATTAAAGTAATTGGGTCTAAATCTTGAATCGATGTTGATGGACGAAACAATTGTCGAATACTTAACCGGGTTGATTACACCTGGAGGCGCACCGTATTCTCCAATTTTCAGACCGCTAACATTGCTATAGTCATCCAACTGCGTCATGCGGTAAGCGTCAGGAATGACGAAATGGCCGTCTGCTGAAGAGCCGGGAATAATTGTATTTTTTGGGAAATTGTGAGCCGGATCGAAGTAATATTTATCAGATTTATCAGATGACGACGACTTATCAGATGACTTATCGGAACTTTTGCCTTTTTCAACAAGTGTTGAAATTAAACATTTTGATGCCGCATCTAAAAAGTCGCTCATCTGTGATTGCGTCTGAATGCTGCCTGTTGCGGAAGCGAGTTGAATGCAAAGTTTTTGTTTATTGGACATGATATCATTTGCACTATAATTTTTTTTTAAATCGAGTAAGTCTTCTAACTCTTCATTTGAGTAATTTTGAACATTGAAATCAAAAATTGAAAAGCCAAAACTTGACATACAAAATGAATAAATAATAAATAAAAAATAATAATAAATATATATATAAATTATAATAAATAATAATATTTATTATTTATTATTTATTATTATTATATCAATTAGGAGAACCCAGGTTCCCCTCTGACCCCTCCTTAAACCCTAAGGGGAACCAAGGTATCGAGCATACAAAGTGAAACGGTACCCCTCCGACCCTTCACCTCTCCTTCAACATCTTTATTATTCATGGAAACCCCTAGAACTATCCTTTTATTTATAAGGAGGGAGTGTGAGGGAACCTGGGTTCCCTCATTTATAAGATGGAACAACTGCTACATCCTGCTGAATATTCGAGAGAATGTTCATCGCAGCACTGTCGCGGAGTTTTAAAAGAAGGCATCGTCGCGCGACTAAATTCCCATGTATGCTCATCCGCAACAACACGTTTAAAATCTTCTTTTTTCTCTTTTTTCATGGTGAAATATCTAGTCGTACCATTAATTCCCGAACAGCCAATTGCTGAAATGGCATTTGCATTATAAAAATGGGGTTTTACCGCAGAGTCATAAGCAAACTGTAAAAATGAAGTGATTGCGGAATGCAAGTCGGAAGAATCGGCGCAAGTTGCGCAATTGAAAACGGTATTAAATTTATTATTGGTGTGAAGTTTGTCATCAGTATATACTTTATCGAGACACGACACTTCTGCATATTTAATATTTTCATTCGGAAACTCATTGCATAAATCATCGTATATTTGAATGCGAGTTTTATTAATTTTGCGTTTATCAAATTTATTTCCAATAACGAGAATCGGGTGTTTGTGAGTGCAAATATTTTTTTGTATTATGCGATGAATGTAAGAGTATAAATCGGTATAAGTTTTTTCATTTGACAAATCAAAAACGACAATGGCTGCCGAAATATTTCTGTAATAAGTGTGTGAAAGGCTCTGGTAACGCGGCGAACCCGACGTGTCCCAAAAATAGCATTTGACGTGGTCATAATGTTTGACGCGCGATTGCAGGCCCATTGTGGATGCCGCGGAAGATATTTTCAACAGACGACGCGGCGTGCCTGTTTCTGATGCATTTTCTGAAACAACTTCTGCAGTGTCGTCGGCAGAAAGAGCAACCATGCGGGACTGGAATTCAATTCCGATGGTGGAGCTGAAACTTGCAGGCATGAGCGTGTAATGATTAACGATTGTTGTTTTTCCAACATCTTCGTCTCCAACTACTAGTATTTTGAAAGTGAGGTGTGATGACATTTATTTGACAAAGAATGATTGATAGATAACTGGACTGAGTTACAAACAAAACATATACAAAATATTATATAGTTAACTATATATAATTAATTAATATAATTATAATTAATTATATTACACCTACCTAAAATAAAAATAAGAAAAAACTTCAGTTATGATTTGTATATTTTATAACTATTATTATTTTCAATTGCGTTGGTTTTGACTGCAGCTAATTCTGCTTCTAATGCGGCTATTTCTGCATCCATGCCAGCGAGCTTATTATTGCGTTTGGTTTTAGCTGCGGCGATTTCTACCATAATTGCGGTTATTTCTGCGTCCAATTCAGCGGAGCGTTTGATTTTGGCAGCGTTAGAATCGGCGCGTTTGGTTTTGGCTGCGGCTATTTCTGCTTCTAATGCGGTTATTTCTGCGTCGAGAGCATCGGTGTGTTTGGCGCTGGCTGCCACATACCGCTCGTACGCTTCAACCTCGTATTCCGTCCGTGAACACTTGTAGTCGTTAGACCTGTTCATTTCGTCTGCCATAGTTAATCACATTAGAACCATTTAAGTTAGTTGTGATGCATAATTAATGCCAAAGAAAATAAAGTAAACACAACTGAAATAACCAACTTAATTCGGCGATTCATCCTCCGCAACTTTTACATCCGGTGCTTTTAATTTTCATAATGGAGCCAAGATTTTTCAAATTAAACATTCTTCCTGCGCCCCCACCACCAACACCACCACCGCCACCGCCGCCACCGCCGCCTGTTTGGTTTGCAACTTTGGTTCCTGCCGGAAGTTTTGGATTTGGATTTGGCATGAAGCCAAACATTTTCATTTTAACCATGATGATAAATATAATTGTATATAAAATGTAAATATAATTATATAATAACCGAAGAATCAAATTAAATAAAAGTTATAAAATAAAAAGTTATAAAATAAAAAGTTATAAAAAGTAGTTTTTTATAAAGTCATCATCATACAAAGTGTCAATGTATTTTTCTTTTTTCAAATTATTCTTATATTTGTTTCCTCCTCCTTCCCCTTCTCCTCCCTTATATTCAAATTCTTTATCCTTTTCAGTTTGAAAAATTGAATGATTTAAATTGCTAAACATATTTAATTATTATTTACTTATTATTTATTTAATACTTATTTATTTATTTATTAATTTATTATTTTAAATAATTAATTAATAAATTAATAAATAAATAAATAAATAAATAAATAAATAAATAAATAAATAAATAATATAATGAAATATTAATCAACAGACTGACACAATTTACACAATTATAAAAAAAAAATAGTCATAAAATAAATATAAAATGAATGAAAATCATTACCATTACAACAAAAAAAATAACCATTTAAATCAGCCAAATATTTTGCATGTAATACTGAAGCAAATGCCTAGATTACATTTACGCTTACCAAAATCTTCTTTAGTTGAAAAAACACATAAAAAAATACATATTAATAATAATATAATAAATATAGATAAAATGAATCAACCAGAACAACCAGAACATCCAGATCAACTAGATCAACTAGATCAACAACCGAATATGGTAATGAAAGTAACAGAATTGGACAAGAAAGGAGATAACGAAGAACTAAGCGAAGCGACCAACCAAGAAGAAGAAGAAGAAGAAGAAGAAGAAGAAGATGACGAAGAAGAAGATGACGAAGATGAAGAAGAAGATGACGAAGAAGAAGATGACGAAGAAGAAGATGACGAAGAAGAAGAAGAAGAAGAAGAAGAAGAAGAAGAAGAAGATGACGAAGAAGAAGAAGAAGATGACGAAGAAGAAGAAGAAGATGACGAAGAAGAAGAAGAAGATGACGAAGAAGAAGAAGAAGATGACGAAGAAGACGAAGATGAAGAAGAAGAAGATGAAGATGACGAAGAAGATGAAGATGAAGAAGAAGACGAAGATGAAGATGACGAAGAAGACGAAGAAGAAAAAGAAGATGACGAAGAAGACGAAGATGAAGAAGAAGAAGATGAAGATGACGAAGAAGACGAAGAAGACGAAGAAGACGAAGAAGACGAAGAAGATGAAGATGACGAAGAAGAAGAAGAAAAAGAAGAAGAAAAAGAAGAAGAAAAAGAAGAAGAAAAAGAAGAAGAAAAAGAAGAAGAAGAACCAAGCAAAGCGGAAGAAGAAGAACCAAGCAAAGCGGAAGAAGAAGAACCAAGCAAAGCGGAAGAAGAAGCAGCAAGCAAAGCGGAAGAAGAAGCAGCAACAGCATTAGCAGCAACAGCAACAACAGCAACAGCAACAGCAGAAACAAATAAATATGTAAAAAGGAAAACATATAAAAAAAATAATTACAAGAAACAAAATATGAGAAAAACAAATCGTGTTAAAAACCAAAACCACGTAAAGTTCAACATCGACAAAGAATCAAAAAAAAGGTACATGACGCGACGAAATAAAAATAAAAAAGATGCAAAAAATAGAACAATAAATGCATCATTGAGAATCAAAAATAGAACACTTACGCCGATGCCAGAAACAATAACGGCGCCTCAAAATGCTACAATGGCTAATGCTGAGAATCAGATGGGTGCGACTTGAAACAACAAATCAAACAACAGCGAGTCATGACCGTTATTCCAAAAATAATGCCTGCAATAATAAAGACAATATAGTGTATTGGCATTAGAAGAGCAATTATACAACAATATACAACAATATGGTAATTATAAAACAGTTAATATATTTAAATAAAAATTAAATATTAAATATATTAAAATATAGAAATATACACACACACAGACATAAACACACAGACATAAACACACAGACATAAGCACACAAATGCCGCATACAATGTTCCATGAAAGGTCAAAAGATGAAAGAAAACAGCAAGTCAAACCCATATTGGAAAAATTAACCGAGCTGAAACTGCTTGCATCAGAGCACGATGAAATCAAAGAGCTATTTAAAATAATAAGCGTTTATGTAAAAGATGGAGAGCGCCAAGTAATAAATATTGCATTTCCGGCAATAAGTCGGCGAATCAAAGGTGCGCTAGAAACAAATACGAGCAAAGATTCGTGCATTCGAATGGTTTCAATGTAGGGGTAGGGGAACTATGTTCCCCTGTGACCCCTCCAAAGAGAACCTACGGTTCTCCTTTAACCTCTCCCTTGATATAGGGGGTTAAAGGGAGGGCATGCCCCCCTTGAACCTTTAGTTCCCTTACAGAATAAATAATTTTTTCCTAATAAATTTTAATAAAATGTAAATATATAACACAAGCATAAACCTAAAAACATGAAAAATGCATTGCTAGTTGGAATTAATTATAAAGGAACAAACTATCAGTTAAATGGCTGTATAAATGACGTTACAAACATGTCAAAATTTTTAAAGACTGTTTTAAAATATGATAAAATAACAGAAATGACAGATGACACACCGATTAAACCAACCCGAGCAAATATTATTTCAAATTTAATAAACATGGTTAAAAACTCTAAAAGAGGAGACCGGCTTCTATTTTTATATTCCGGTCACGGTAGCTTGGCGAAAGACCAAAACGGAGATGAAATAAGCGGTTATGATTCGTGTTTGTGTCCCATTGACACGCTTAAAAACGGAAACTACATAAAAGATGATGAGATTAGAAACAATATTGTAAATAAGATACCTGCAGGAGTTCACATGACATTTATATTTGATTGTTGTAACAGCGGAACCGGCTGCGATTTAACACACACGCTTAACGACAACAGCGATGCAAAAAGCGATGCAAATAGCGTTGAATATAATAACAATATAATGAATACACCGGAAAAAGAAATGTCGTTAGTTAAAAAAATATGCAAAATAAAAATGACTAATATTCAAAGCACTTCAAAGAACTCAAAATATAAAGAGTCAGTTGGAAATGTCTGCATGCTTAGCGGCTGTTTAGATTCGCAAACAGCTGCAGATGCTTATGAGAATGGAAAATACGGAGGCGCTCTTTGCATATCTTTATTAGAGATATTAAAAGAGATGGGTCCAATGATTACAAATGGCGAACTTCTGATGCGGCTTCGAGCGCTAATCAAAGAAAAACAATATAGTCAAAAAGTTCAATTAATGGGAGGTAGACAAAATCAAGTGGACCCAAACAAAATGTTCATGTTTTAGTCAGGGTGCCAATATAGGACTCTTATTTTTATTTGTAAGGGAGTAACTCGCGCATTTCATCAGATAGGTCCGGGACCTTTAATTTAATATAAGATTTGTTTGGATTATCAGGATGCAAACAAACCAGAAACATGTCGCGAATGACCATATTATATTTCTGTTCTAGAATAGTTTTATAGGTATTGAGCTGGAGAGAATAATGCCAAAAGTTCGAATCTGGCAAATGTTCAATTCCCTCCGTTTTTGCAAACGCGCCGCCAAATGCCGTTTTCTTTATTTCCTTGCTTCTTTTCCAATCATAAATGGAATAAGTTCCGTCATCCAAATTTCGAAACACAATGTCAATGGAGCCGGACAAGCGATGCTCCTCGTGAAAAATCATCCACTCGGTGCGAAACGGCTCCAAGCGCTCAACATGGTCCGCGTGAAAGCGTCGAAAGTATTGAAATTCCGAAGAGCCGTTATCCGCGTGGTCCAAGCTGCAGCCGTTGTAAACGCGCTCAATGTTATAATGCATGAGCGTTCCTGCGGCGGCGGCATCGTCGCGAGTCTTGTCCCACGTCGCCTTTATTTTGTCGCGAGTCATGCCATAATATTTGCTCAAATTCCAATTTTTCCCAGACATCATGCGCGTAATAATAGTGTCTGCGTCAAATGGTTCAAAGTGTTGGTGATTCCATGTTGTGACGGACGTGTATTTTACAGATGGGTCGTTGTCAATAGTGTAAATGTGAGGACCCGCGTCGAATGAAATGCGGGCGTCTCTGATATGCGGATTTTTCTTTTCGAGGAATGTTAATGCGTTGTCGTCGCTGTCACCGTTGTCATCGGCCTTTTCTTCAACAACAACAAAAGGTGGTGACAAATACATGCCATCGCACGTCGCCATTGCGGGCGAACAATTACGATTCGAAGAAGAAGTTATTACAGACCTTCCATGACTTGAGAGCATTTGTTATATGTTTTATGTCTTTCTATATATATTTACTGTGTTTATAAATAAAATTTCAATTTTTATTATAATAATTTTTTAAAAAATAAAATGAACAACACAAATCATTTTATTATTACTATTCTTTCACTCAAAAAGTGATGAATTAAAACTGTGGTCCCCAGGGGTTTTGATCTTGTTGACTTTCCATAATGACTGTTTCATCGTCACTGTTTTCCTGACCATTAGCATTTTGTTGTTCCGCAATCGCCTGACGACGCAGCATTTCGGTTCTCAAATGTTGCTGCACCATTAGCATCTGTTGGCGTCGATTATCAGCTCTAGCAGCGCGCCTATTTCCAAGGTCGGCTCTTTGTGAGCCGAGTTCTGACAAAGCAATTGCTCTTCTAAGAAGAATGGCGCCAACATTATCCGGTTGGGAAACAGCATCAAAATTCATGTCGGCGGAAATGATGGATTCGTATGAAACTGCGGCATCGATTGCCGGATTACTTATCGCGGCATCGTATTCATCCTCAGTGCGAAGAGGGTCTTCATTATTTATAACGTCGATGGGGACGGGTTCTTGTATATCGCGTTCTCCATCTCTAACTGAAAATGCGATTCCTGTAACAAACATGGTTGCAAACTGAACAAGAATGCGTTTAATATACGGAATTTGAATACTTCTCATGTCTGGATTATCAGAAGACATGAGAAGCATGCGATGAATGACATTTGCAACCGTTATACTTCCCATATCTTGAATAAAATGGTCTGCGGCAGCAGAAATAATTGAAGAATTGATTCGAAGAGCTGTGGGGAACAAATAATCCAAATTTTTGTCAGCGGCATCGACTTGTACCCTGCACATTGGACAGCGGTTATCGTGTTTGAATGAGCGAAGAATGCAGTTTCCGTGAAATGTGTGACCGCAGTCTAAAACGAAGCGGCCTTTTTCGCACGCAATGTCGTCGCAACAAATACAACAATAGCCCAATTTCGATTCCGGTTCCGATTCCGGTTCCGATTCCAAGTCCAATTCGTGTGAAAGTTTTTTAAGCGGAGCTTTTGGAGCCATTGGAGGAACCGGAACGGTCGGAACATTCGGAGTGGTTAGAGGCAAATTAAGAGGATTATTAGTATTAGTATTAGTAATATTCTGTTGTCTATTTGAAGAAGAACGAGTTACTGCGGGCATTGAACAATTGCGTAATTTGGAACTTGAACAAATTGAATATAAAGAAAAAAAAATCAATTTTTAAAAATGTAGGGGGCATAGCCCCCCATTTAACCCCCTCTATCAAGGGAGAGGTTAAAGGAGAACCGTAGGTTCTCTTTGGAGGGGTCATAGGGGAACCTTGGTTCCCCTAAAATTCATAAAGGTGCGTTGATATGAGCGAAAAAGACCAATCAGCGCCGTTCAAATTGACGACGATTCCTTTATCGTCGCGCAAAGTGACGCGCATGCGAGAAATATTAACCGGTCCGAAATATACGCGTTCATTTTGCAGAAGCGAACTACCGAATTCGACGTATTTCTCTCCAAACGAGAGTCCGCCAACTTTGAGCGGAATGACAGCCAAAACGTCGGTAGTCGTTGGGCCGGCGATGCGATAGCTGGTGGTATTTTTCCGATTTTCCAGAATTTGATTTGCAGAATAAAGTTGCGCCTGAGTAAGTCGGGCGGGTGCATTAGGAATATAAACCGGAAATGGCGAATTGTATCCGGAAGTGGAATTAAAACAGGAAAAATCAATGTTAGCATCAATATACGACGGCGGGTTCAAAGTTGTGTCGGTGTCGTCAATATTGACGAGTCCCTGATTCAAGTGATTCTGATTAAAGTCGTCAATTACGAGCAAAAAGTACGTGGGACCGACATTTGTGTAAGGCACGTCTGCTGTAACTTTTCCACCCGATATAATATCAACCACGATTGTGAAATCAACAACATTTTTAAACCCGAGAACCCAACCCAAATTATTATTAACTTTGCAAGGGGACCTGCAGCCTTTCGGATTGCAATTCATATTTGGATTGTTCCCATTATAAAAAACGAGCCGTATATTACTAAAGCCAGTATTTGCAATTGTAAAATAGTTTCCGGTTCCTGAACCGGAAGCTCCAGTCAAACTAAAAAACAAATTTGGATTTGGGCTGCCGGGGGAATATGTCGAAGCAGTGTTCAGTGCATTCAAAACACTACTTGCATCAACATATTGATTATTTGGAATGAAAAATGTGTCATTAAAATTCAAATCATCGGTTGTTGCGGGATTCAGAATATATCCAAAGCACGAATTTCCAAGATAACCGGCAATATTGTACCAGGTGTAAGGTATTTGAACGGACGACAACTTTATACTGAGAGTATTGTTGAGCGTGTCCGACAAGTCGAGCGTATAGTCGGTGGACGCCGCTACGGGTGAATCGTACGGAATAATATTTTGCCTGTAAGCGCTGTCCAGCATGACAATGCGGGAAGTGATATTTTTAAGAATGGGATTGAGAGTGCCCTGGCTAACCGGAACGTTTACGACATCGACTGCACCCAAGCGTTCCCGCTTCATTTGGTCGTGATTATTTTGATCATCTTCAAAAATTTGAACCTTGTTATCGCGGGACGTGTACGTGTTGAAAGGTTTTGAACCATCTTGTTTCAGGTATTGATTTTTTAGCCAAACATTTGCCTCATCGTCCTTCTCTTGCGCGTCAATCGCTTGTATTGCTTCATTGTTTGTTGCATACGTTTGTTCGAGTCGTTCACCGACTTGTGCGAAAAAGAATGCAATGGACGGGTACTGGCGCATCATTACGCCGACCTTGTCGTGAATTTCTTCAGCGGTTGGGTCTTCCAAGTCCAATATTTGCAACAGTTCATTGTCGTCATAACTGTCAATGTCCGTGTCTACATTATTATCCATTTTTAAAAATATGTCTCCGTATATAATCGTATATAATATAGTTAAGTAATATTTATATATTTATTTATTATTAGAACAACTTAGATATTATATTATATTATGTATAATTATAGACATATAGATACCGATAAAGAGAGTACAATGTCGCGACAGCAAGAGCAAGAGCAAGAGCAAGAGCAAGAGCAACAGCAAAATCAAATAATGAATAAGCTAAAAACCGATATTTTAAACATACATAAAAAGATAAAGATGTATCGAGGGGGGGCATACGCTCCCCCTTTAACCCCCTCTGTAAAAGGAGGGGTCATAGGGGAACGTAGTTCAAGGGGGGCATACACCCCCCCTTTAACCCCCTCTATAAAAGGAGGGGTCATAGGGGAACGTAGTCCCCCTACATCAACGAATTATTTGAACCATACAAAACTGCGCGAAGAATACAGGACCATTTTGGAGACGGCGTACAACACAATTAACAATCAGCCGACAAATGATGGAAAGCACCGCGGAAAATGGCATGCAGAAGTCCTTTATCAGCTAATGGCGCACACGCGCGACATTGCTCATGGGTACGGGGAGCGCGACCTGGCATATATGCAGCTTTTTGAATGGGCGCGAGTCGACGTGCCGCTAGCCAAACATGCGCTGGAACTATTTGTCAACAGCAACAACGGCAACAATGGCAGCATCGGTTCATGGAAAGACGTGAAGAGTTTTTTTGCATATATGCGGCGCGTCATCAACGTGCGCGACGACCGCGATATGCAGGCGTATGTCGAGATGACTGATTTCATGGTGGGAATGGTAAACGCGCGTCTTGCGGCAGATGTGCTTGCATTTTACAGCGACGACAACGAGAATGAGAACGAGAACGACGACCCCACAAATTCCAAATGCGAGTCGGTTTCGCTCGTGTCAAAATGGATACCGAGGGAAAACAAGTCAAAAAAATACGGCAACTTGTATGAGCGGTTGGCGTGTGATTATTATAAAATGTGGCTTCCGAAAGATAAATCAAATAACACATTGTATGATAAAGCCGTTCTAAAGTGTAAAATTCATTATCGTAAACTGATTTCTTTTTTCAACAGATATTTGGAGACGCCTCAAATAAAGATGTGCGAACAAAACTGGGCAAACATTGATTTTGACCGGGTAGGCAGGCGTGCGCAAAAATTGCAAAATGACGCTTTTCTAAACCTGAATGTCGATAAACAAACCAACCAAGCCAATGAAACCAACCAAACCAACCAAGCCAACCAAGCCAACCAAGCCAATGAAACCAACCAAGCCGGCAAAAACAAGGACCGCGAGACGTGTGCTGACAAATACAAGACGTGGAAGTGCGACATGCTGAATTATAAGCGCGGTATAAGCAGCAACCTTGTGCACCATGTTACTGATATTCAATATGGATTGTATCATTTGGAAAGCAACAAGAATGCAGAGTGGCGCGCTTACTTGACGCAACTCGAGACTGCGAACACAACCAACTTGAAATATATGATTCCTGTGCTAACTGGAACATCTTTCAGAACAGTCGGGCTCGCGCTAGCGATTGCGGAGAAATCGGTAATCGGCAAAAAGCTTATAACGACAACTGCGATTAATTCTAAAACCAGAAATGATATTGAAATGTATAATTTGGAAGATTCATTTGTAAAAAATGTAAAAAATTTGAGACCATACAAGAGCGATAACAAGGATAACAATAATGATAAAGACAAACTTGATATTTATTTGTCTTTAATTGTAGTGCTACAAACGATGATTGACTCGGGAATAACGCCGAAGCAGTTGAAGGAATACCCGCAATTAACTGTTGTAATTTTTGCGGACCGCGAAACAGATGTAAGCATTGGAGAATGCGAGACGTGTGACTGCATGTGTAAATTCAACAGCGCATACAATGAGGCTGTGCGCGTTTATGCCGAGTTTGGATATGCAGCTCCAAAAATCTTGTTGTGGGCGCTAAAATCGGAATCAGAATCCGAATTGGATTCAAAACACCAGCTCCAGTACTATTCGAGCGGAAACATTTTGTCGAGGCGCGTGGGATGCGGTGAAAACGACATTGTGAGATTTCTTGGAATCGCTGACACAAAAGATACAAACCACCAAACCCAGACCCAAAACCACCATGAGCAACAATGCGATGAATACGTCTGGCACAAAGAATGGAAATGGTTAGTTAATCAGCTTTATAACAGCAATAGCAATGAGAGACACATTAATTTTGGAAGATATTTTTGGAAATGTATATGAATCTTTTTATCGTGCAATTAAACCGTAAAAAAAAAATAAAATATAAATAAAGTATATATATTTATATTTTACATTTACATTTTACATTTAGACAAAAAGACAGTAAAAAAGAATGGCATCAGCAGCATCAGCAGCATCAGCAGCATCAGCAGCAAAAACAATAAGAAAGGGAAAAAACCCACAACCAACAACACCATTATCAGCAATTAACTTTGACTTTGACCTTGAAAAAGAAATTGCTACAAAAGATATGATAGACAATATGAGTACTGAAGAACGAGAGAAGTACTACAAGCAAGAGGAACTTAATGCCGCGCATGCTAAAAATGAAGCTGAATATGAAAGATTTTTGGCTGAATCTGAAGAATCTGAATCTGAAGAATCTGAATCTGAAGAATCTGAATCTGAAAAATTGAAGAAGTATGAAAAAGAAGAAGAAGCTAGAATAGCCAATATGTCTCCTGAAGAACGAGCTGTTTACCTTGAAACCATGAGACTTGCTGCAGAGGAACAAGGTGAAATGGATAAGTTGGAAAAAGAAGCAGAAAGTTCACTATCTGTTAATGGAGTATTCATAAAAACAAAAAGTAAAAGTTTTCCTTTACTTACAAAACAAAAAAGGTTGGTCATAATAGATGAAGAAATTGGGTTCGAATGGTTTGATGAAGGAAATTCTAATATAAAAATAGGTTCAATTCCACTAGTCAAAATTGTTGGAGCTTCAGATGCAGGAACTTGGGGTAAATTGTTCGGTGTAGATATATCCCATCCAGGAATAGAAAAGAACAACACATATTTATGGTGCAAATCGACTGAAGAACGCGATAAGGTTATTGCCACGGTAAATGCGTTAGTAGCACAAGAAACAGCAAAGGATAAAGAAGGTGGAAACAAAAACAGAAAAACTATTATTAAATATAGAAAAAGGCGAACCATCAGAAAAAATAAGAAAGGAACAAGGACAACAATAAGAAAAAGGCAGATAAAAAATAGAACCATAACAATGCGCAAAAAATCGAGGAAATTGAGTAAATCAAGGAAATTGAGTAAATCGAGGAAATCGAGGAAATCGAGGAAATCGAGGAAATCAAGGAAATCGATGAAATAAAAAACACAACAACATCGACGACGCCTATTTGAAAGAGACTAATAATATTATATTATTATTATATTATGGTTGGTTTTGGTGTAATCAAAAAGCAAAATATGAAATAGTGTAAGAATAAAAAATAGTTTTTATAATATTATATAAAATTATATAATCTTATAAAATAATAAGAAATAGGTATAATTAAATCAACAGTAAAAAAAATGAAGCTTATTCATAAAGTGGAAGACTGTGTTGTATACAAGGGTAACGATTCAACATATTTTCTTAAAATCCCGTCATCTCCCGAGTTATTGCGAGCTATAAAAGATGCAGGAACTATAAAACACGTTAAAAAAAGCACAAACACAACAAGCACGATCGACACTTTAAAATTTAAAGCGACGCGAGTGGAGTCGCTAAAGCAGTTCATAGAAAAAATGCACGACAACAACCACAACAAAAACATGGATGGACTTATTTACACGCTTGTTTTAAAACTGCTGGCAGATGTTGGCACCTTGCTGCAATACGCAATAAGCGAATACGGCAGAGCAATTCCATTTTTCAGTTTAGAAGACATTATTGTCATTGAAAATGAAGCAGCGTCAACGACAGAACCGCCAACATTTGATTTCGTATTTATAAATGGTGAAAAACTGTTACAAATAAGTCGCGACCGCGAAACCAAAACCAATAAATGCAATAACCGCGCATTGCGAGTGGATGTTCCGCTGCAAGTTAACAAGCATACTTCATTTTTGCCGCTAGAGTTGTCTGAAAGTGAATTAAAGCACTTGCCCATAAATATAACCACAACATCGTGGCTTTACAGCCTGTCTTCGCTGTGCATATACGCGCTTCTAAATTATAAATTCAAAAACGGGGAAGATGATATTGAGCGGATAGGTCGACCATTTCTGCACACGTCGTTATATTTTTGTTTAAAGCGGTGCATGAAAACCAAACCAGAAAAACGTGTTTTATTGTATGTGTGATATAGTTCAATGAATGATTCAATAAAGGAGAATTTAATTTAGAAATTTAATTTAGAAATAAATAAATAATTATCTAAAACAATAAATAACAATTTAATTTAGAAATAAATAAATAATTATCTAAAACATATATATAAATAAATAAAGATAAGACAATGGGTCATCGCAACAAAACACATCGAAAGTTGGTTAAACAGAATCAAACCTTTCAACTTAAACAAGTTAAATCGCAGAATCGCGACCTTATGAACGCGCTTAAAAACCGCTCATCTTCATGGAGGAAAGCCGTTTCTAATAACGAGAAATTGCAACTCAAAGAAATTCGTAATCAAAATAATGATTTGATAAGAACTCTTAAGAGGTCAAGATACGGAAATCTTTCTAGTGCAAGACACCGCTTGTACGTTCAGCTCAACGCCGACAAAGCCCAAAATAAATTATTGTACAAAAGAATAAAAGCCAATCCTTCAAATTTTCGTAGTGCTGTTAGGGGCCGCCGGAAAACTCAACTCAGGGCAGTGAGGAGACAAGATAAAGCGATAATGTAAAAACTGTTTAAAACGAAAACATGATTTACATCTTACCATGAAAACCAATTAGAAGCAGGTTCAGTTTTTATTTTTTCATGACGTTTTTTAGACTTTTTTTTAGTTTTTTGTTTTGGTTTTGGTTTTGGTTTTGATAATGGTGTCGCTGTTGTCGTTGTCGAAATATCAGAATATTTATAATTATTATAACGACGAGTTTTATGCGTTGCCCTTGTCGCCTGCTTTGTCGCCTGCTTTGTCGCCTGCTTTGTCGCCTGCTTTGTCGCCTGCTTTGTCGCAGTTACTGTTGCAGTCGTTCGTTTTCGCTGTTTTTTTTGAAACAATTTGCTAGTAATATCGTCCTCGTTCTCAAGAATTACATCAACTACATTTCGGTAATAAGAGCGAAACGTGCCCCGTTCTTTGCGCAGGTCATCAAATGTCATCCATTTAATGTCCGATTTTTCAAACAAGCCATTTGTAGAATGGCGCACTAAATTATTGACGTGACTTTTCAAAAACTTATAATTGTTATTGAAATAAACCGGTAAATTCTCGTCATAATCAATTTGAAATAAAAATGTGGTGTATCTTTCATGATTCAAACTTGTGACTAAATTATCTTTTACGAGGCGTTTAATGTCTCCTTCGCATCCAAAGAATCCGTTTAATTCTTCGCACCCTTCGCGCAACGCGGTATCTAAAGCGCTTTCTCCCGGTTTTTCGCCGCCACCAAAATCGCTCCAACCGGGTGAGTCTTTATTCAAGTATTCATTTTCCTTACCGAATAACAAATAAACTTTTTTATTTTTTTTATTATAAGCTACAGGTAATGCGCCACCTCCCATGAACTGTTAACTGTTATATATTATATATTATATATATTATATATTAACATAATATATAATAAGACAAGACAAACAACAAAACAACAACAAAACAACAACAAAACAACAACAAAACAATAAGAAAATGGAAGCGAGTAAAACAATGAATTTTATAAAATTAATTAGTAAGAAGCGCGTATTTTTACTGCAAGTGTTTGCGAATTTAATTACGCAGCTGGGAATCACGTACGGCGTTTCAAAATCGGGTGTAAATAACAACAACACGTGGACCCTTTTTGTATTTCAAATTTGCATTATATTAATTTTAGCATTTGTAAGAATGCCGCCAATAGTAAAATTCGTATTATTTTGCGCATTTTCAATTTCATTTGGAATCCAGCTGTCTGTATTCAATAAAACCAGCTATGAAGACCTTGTGAATTTTGCAATTGTCGGAACAATCTGTATTTTTATCGCAATGGCAGCGATTGGAACCCTTCTTTCTTTTTTTGAAATAAATTTAGGATACACATTTGCATCAGTATTGCTGTATTTGTTATTAATATTAATAATTGTTCAACTTGTTGCAATCTACACGAAAAAATATGATGCACACATTCGAGCCATATCCGGCGCCGGATTATTTCTATTTTCTCTCTTTATGATTTATGACACAAATCATATTTTGCAAAGAAACTATAGTGGAGATTTCATAACGGCGTCAATGGATTATTATTTGGACATTATCAACACATTCTATAATGTATTGAACTTTAAAAATTAAACAATAGTAATAAATAAAATCAAATGAATAAAATCAAAAAACCAATAAACGAAAATAAATAATATATTATTAGTATATATATACAAATAAATAATATAATAATTCAAATGGCAACGAGAGCAACGAGAGGAACGAGAACAAAACGAGCATCAAGAGCAACAAGAAGAAAGAACATAAAGTCTAGAAAGTATTATAAAAAATCGAAGTCACGTTTATACAAAGGAAGAGGAGGTAATCACAATAATCACCATCATCATTCGCCCCCATCTTACGTTGGTTCAGTACAGGGCAGATTTATAAACTCCCACGGTCAGCAACTGTTTACAAATCCTACTTATGGTATTGCTTGAAATAAAAACTTGAAACAACAAATAAAATGACAATAATAATAATAATAATAATAATAATAATAAAAAAATATTTTTATTATTATCAATAATGCACAGAAATTAAATAGAGACACAAGACACAAGACAGAAGACAGAAACATTGTAAATATTCTTTAATCGTAAAGTTCAAACGAGGGTAGTTGATACTTATTTGCCCACACTTCTTCGCTGCTGTCGCTGTCGCTATCGCCTTCGTCACTCTCGCTGTCACCTTCGTCACTTTCGCTGTCACCTTCGTCACTTTCGCTGTCACCTTCGTCACTCTCGCTGTCGCCATCGCCCTCGGAATCAGAATCAGACCCATACATTTCATATTGCCATTCGGGGTCCACATTTTCTTCTCCATGTGCCTGGTGACAAACAGTGTCATAGAGTAAATTGAAACCAAAATTGGCAACCATTGTCATCAAGTCATCTACGATGGATGAAACATTGCTCCCATCGGTTTGCGAGTTTCCAGCGATTTCGATTGCATTTTGAACAAATCGTTCGACATCCGCTTCAATATGGAGCGAAGTCAGTTCATGATTCAAAAGCATAACGCCGTCATCATAAGAAATGGGCGTGACGATTTTTTTTGCATTTTCTTCAATGGGTGCGCGACAAAGGGGGCATGAGGTATTGTATTTCAAGTGACTAATCAAACATGAGAGGCAAAATGTGTGACCGCACGGAGTGGTTGCGATATTGTTTTTTTGTCCACTTTCCTGTTTTTCCAAGCAAATGGAGCAAATATTTTCTTCTTCTTTTTCTTTTTCTTCTTCTTTTTCTTTTTGCGGGTTTGCAAACTCATAACCAATACATCCAATCACGCTGTGACGCCTCGTCAACGAGCCCAATTTAAAGTAACTGGAACTGGGTACAGGGATGAGACTAGGGATGAGGTTTCCATTGTTGCCATTGTTTCCATTGTTGCCATTGTTGCTGTTGTTGTTGCTGTTGTTGTTGCTGTTGTTGTTGCCATTGTTGCCGCCACTAATATCTTGAACTGATGTCATGAAAACCGTTGTCCGTTCATGCAAAACATAAATATAATAAAAAAGTATTCAATTTATATTTTTCAAATAAAATCACACACCACACCATAAATGGCATGGATACAATAAATAATATAATATAAAAACAATAAAAACATAAATTATTATTTTTTGTTACTTGATTTATTTTTAGATGATGACGATTTATTTTCCGATTTAACGGCATTTCCGGCTGCTAACATATAACCAGCTGCCTTCTGTGTTAAATAGGAGGATGACAACTTGGGTGCATTATTTTCTTTTACTGGCATTGGAATGAATGTAATATTCTAGATTGTATATAAATATATATATAATCTTTATATCACATCTTTATATAATATTAATAAAAACCCATAAACCCGCCACACGCCACACACACATCATAGCATCATAAATAAAAATTGATTTTAAAAACAATAAATGTAAATGTGTAAAGAAGCAGTTCAATCAAAAACAATTTCAAAATTTAAACGAGAGAAACAAACAAACTAAATGACAAGTGGTCACTGTCATAATCGCTTCAGCCGCCTGACATGGTTATATGGACTGAAAGAAAGAGACGACTGTATTGAAGTTGAAGTTGTTGTCGTGCACCAAAATAATAAGGAAGAAGAAGAACGGAACCAAGACCAAGGTAGTGGGCGAAAAGCACCCCCCTACGACCCCCTCTGTGAAAGGAGGGGGTGTGGGGGAACTACGTTCCCTCAGGACCAAGACCAAGGTAGTGGGCGAAAAGCACCCCTCTACGACCCCCTCTGTGAAAGGAGGGGGTGTGGGGGAACTACGTTCCTTCAGGGCCAAAATAAAAAAGATGCCATAATAATCGAGACCACGACCAAGACCAAGACCAAGACCAGTCAATTAAAACGTTGGTCGACATTTAGATGTCACACTTTTCCGGAAGGAGCAATTGTTGTTGGATTTCGAGGTCGCCGAGACTACAAAGATGGAGTTTGTCAAGGCATAATGTGTTGTGCATGGTCAAATGAACAAAATCAGTTTATACCGTGCACATACACGATATCAAATGGTTACAATTCAAAATTTAGTGTTACCGATTTTGAGACGCTGGAACTTTGCGACAAGGAAGAATTCACGTTGAAAAACCCAGATGCTGTTAAAAGCATTAAAAAACAAATGAGATGAGAGTATCTGTAAGTAAGTAAAATAAAGTTGAAAAGTTATTAAAAGATTATTAAAAATTATTTATTGATTCCCTTGCCTTTATTTTTTTTATTTTTATTCTTTTTCTTGTTCATCTTTGTATAATAAACCACATCATTGGCGGTGGTCCTAATTTCATAACCTGAACACGATGAAGAAGAAGACAAATCCAAATCTTTTTTTTCTTCAACAGTAATAACAATATTTTCATCAACATTATTTTCATTATTAAGTATTATTTCAAGCGGGTCGACAATTTTTGCGCTCAAGACGAGAACATCATCATGTTCTGCATCATTGGTGACATTTGTTGCACTTACCGCCTCATCAACTTTAATACTGCTAAAATAACCGCCCATTTTTATAATCAATCTATAAAATAAAAATAAAAGATAAAATGAATAACAAATAAATTATAAAAATATTCATGTATAAAAATTGAAATTTATAAATTTAGACTAAATTCTAATTTTATGAATTAAAATATCAACATTATACCAGGTTTTAAATATAAAAATATATAATTTATATTATAATATATATATATATCAATCATTAAGTTAAGTTCCCATAAAAATATAGATAGTTATGGCAGCACCAGCAGTAGTAGAACCATCGGATTTAAATCTACCACCTCCTACTCCCGAAGAAAGTGTTGATAATCCAACAAGAACAATTCAGTATGAATATCAACATTTTTTTGAGAGATATAAAGATAAAAAAGATGATTTAAGAAGGGACTCACTAACGCCAACAACAAATTTTTATATACGCATGGATGCAAGTGACCCTAATTTTGCATGCAGCCGCGACAGCTTTTACTTGTCACTACTACATGTTAGAGTAGTAGATAAAGAGGGTTCAATAAAAAGATTTCATAAATGTGCATTACAAGGCATTGCTAGAGCACCAGGAGCAGCAGCGGATACTGTTGATGTTGATGCTGCAATTCATGGTTATTCTATACTTATAAATGATTTAATTAAGGCAGACCAAGGACCTGATGCAGTAATCGTAATGGATTTTTTAAAAACAGATTATGCTGAAGCAATGAGTCAATATCGAGAATCTTACGATATAAGTAAAAAGAATGTTCTTGCATTACTTGGTGGTGATTTAAATGCTTTAGAAGCGTGCCCTAAACGATTGAAAGATGAAGTTTTACTGGAAGTATTTAGTGACGAACAACTTTATATTGCTTCATCTACAACGGTGAAAAAAGCTATAGCTGAACTTGTGATAAATGGACAAGATGATATGGTTAACGTGTATAACACGGGAATGACTCGTCCAGTAAGACTTAATTTTTTTGCTTTTATTTTAAATCAAACACCGCAATTTATAGCCAGTTTACCTGAAGTGATGAAAAATTATATTATAACACGACTTAATAATAATGCATCTGATTTAAGTGTGTTCTTAGGTACTGTTCAGTGCGGAAATAAATATCCAAATGCCGCTGGCGCCGCCGCTGCAGTCGTTGCCGCTGCTCAAGCCGCCGCCGCTGCCGCCGCCGCCGCTGCTCAAGCCGCTGCCAAACGTGGCGTGTTTTATCAAAGAAGAGAGGGCGCCGGTGGTAGTCAAAAACGAACATTAAGAACATTAAGAACATTAAGAAAAATAAAATCAAAAAAATCAAAATCATATAAAAAAAAAATAAATAGAAAAAAAAGTCATCGTCGTTATCGTCGGAATTAAAATTTAGTTATTAATTTTATTAATTTAATAATATGAATAAGAATTTTCAACACTTATAAATCAACAAAATTTCAAAAATTTAAATATAATAAATATATTATCTAACGATATTAAAGAGATGACTCTAGTTTAGCGTGGGGAAGGCGGCGGCTGAAAGGTTATAGCTCCTTTAGTTCAGTCGGTAGAATTTGGGTCTTATTAACCCAAGGTCATGGGTTCGAGCCCCATAAGGAGCATTTAATCAAATATTTTTATTCACACATATTTCCATATAAACCCTTTAGTAGATTTGGTTTTTTCTCTAAGGTATAATGAAATTACTCTTCGAGTGATAGACGTTTTTTTAGATGCTTCGCTTATACTTGTATATTCATTTAATAAGTTATTATTAATGTCATACTGTTGAATTTTAATTGGTTTATTTTCATTATTATATTTCTTTAAACCTTCGCTTATTTTTCTTTTCACATCATCTGTTTTAGGTGTTCGAGTGGCTTTTTGATGTTTATTAGAATTCAACATTCCGAGTTTCATTCTTTCTTTTACTTCAGGAATATTCAAAACTATTTTATTTCTTTCTGATAATTGTTTTTTTAATTCAGGATTGTCAATGTATTTTTTTTTTAATGTAGTTTTAATTTTATTTTTAACTTCTTCTGTATGTTTTTTTCCTTGAAATCCGCCACCACCTTCGCCTCCATTTGTTATGTTATACCCATTTGGAAAAATACTATTATATTTATTTATATACTCTATTTCGTATTTAAATCTGTCATCAACAAAACAAATAACTAATACAGTGAAAACAAAATTTTCGATGCCATATTTTATCACAGCGTCTCTTAAAGCCGGGCAGCAGCAACCCTTGTTATTTTCTATGGTTTTTTTATGTTGATTCCATCTACGAGTCACATCTAAACATTTTGTTTCGCCGATATAACATTTTTTTGTAATTTTATTAAGTATTCTATAAATATATGCCATGATGTTTGTAAGTAATGTGTATAAACAGTAATATATAACTATATCAATTTTAATTAATATACTAAACCCTTTGACAACCTTACAGCTGTATAATTAAACATAGGTTGTCAGCATCCAGCGGTACCAACCCGCTCCTACAAACAAATGAACAACAAACAATTAAACAAATGTCATTACGCACAGTATGGCATGAACAAATGCAAACGCACACATAACAACATAAAAAACACATGCAAGGTAATGAAAACAAAAACACGAATGTTAATGAAAAGAGCAAACAAACATAACCGACTGAGTTGTTTGATTTCGACTTCTATTTCATTCAATTCGATGTTGTTTAGTAATTATCAAAAATTGCGGATATGTGATTTATAAGTTTGTTAACTGTGTGGTTTGGTTTGTTACAAATTTATTGTGTGTTTGTCATAAGTTTGTTACAAGTTTGTTACAAGTTTGCATAGTCAAACTCAAACAACAACCAACAAACAAACCACCAGAAACCATACCATACTCGATTTGGTTTTATTGGTTGGTTAATTAATAGGATTTACAACAAACAGCAGTATAAATGACCAAAGTGTCAATTGTTGTAAGCAGCCAAATAAATCTTTGAACCCCCAACCATATTATTTCATATCCCTATCCATAATCATATCATATACATCATATATCGCACATGGCATATATTTGCAATCCATATTCAACCCAAAAAAAAGGTAAATGGACCCCAACATAATAAGACCAACAGCTGCTGCAGCTGTGGCGACATCCCTATAACCCTAGGGATAACCCAATAATTGTGTATAGTTTATTAAAATCTAACACTAATAATTTTTTTCAGGACGCAGCACATAAGGAGGACGACGACGACATCAAGACAAGACGCAGGAGCATATAAGAAGGAGCAGGAGCATATAAGAAGGAGCAGGAGCATATAAGAAGGAGCAGGAGCACATAAGGAGGAAAAGTAAAAATAAAAATAAAATAATTGCGCGCAATAATGGCTAGCTAGACCCGAAGCGTGCACGGGTCCGTCCATTAATAGTGATTAGCCACCACAACAAACATAAAATAAAAAACCAATAAAAAACCAATAAAAAATAAAAAATCAAAAGACCCCAAAAAATAGTTTACAAACCCAAATTCAGAAAATAAAAACAAAAAAATACATCTACGCATTGAGGTGACTAAGACCAACAGGCATCACACTCGAATTGTTTTTTACACAACTCATTCGCTTATTTTTATCATTTTTTAGAATGAGTAATTGTAATATAATGTAAATGTAACTTTTGTTGTTTTCTGAAGAATAGGACAATAATAATAAAAATGTGAAAATCTCCGTTTCGCGCGAATGGCCGAGTGGTCTAAGGCGGTGGACTTAAGCCCCACTATCTCAGGATGCGCAGGTTCAAACCCTGCTTCGCGCAAAAATACAAAAATATTTAATATTAATAATAACTTTCGGGTTATTATTAATTTTTATTCCAACATGTAACCCTATTATGTACTCAAATCAAGCACTTGTAATAATCTATATATTTCTAATTATTTATTTTGCTTATTATATTATTATATAATATATTATATTATATATATAATGAAACTAATATTAAATAAACCGGTGCGTAAGTTTAACCAAGTTGTAAAAGGAAATGTCAATATTAAGAAATTTGATGAAAATAATAAAAATAAATATATAATTACATTTAATAAAATTAGTAATTTTTTAAGGTATCAAATTTGGTCTGATTCTAATATGGAATTCAAATACAATGAAAAACGTTTAACATTTTATGAAGATGCAAAAAAATGGGTAACAACTTTTAAAAATGTTAATAAAAAATTAAAAGAAAAAAAAAAACCTCTGTTTCTACCAACGACCATTATGGAAATCGAAAATAACAATTATATATTTGTAATTAATGATGCGAATGTAAACAGCAAAGGTGACGTTGTTTTTCAGGTATCCACTAAAGAAATTGATTTAGTAAAAGATACTTCCCAAGAACTGTTGAAACTTCCTTTGGGTAACCATAATAATGTACGTTTTGACATTGATTCAATGATGTACACATCTAATGATTATAATGGTATAAACTTATGTGCAGGTGTTTATCAAGGTTCACCTTGGATAGGAGTTCCAGGTTTTCCGGCATTTTGTAGTTGGATTAATATTGGTGAACAATCAGGATGGTATACCGTGTTCTCTGGATCAGCTAATTTTGCTGCGAAGACGAATTTTATTCTTCCTAATGCATATTGTCTTATTAATTGTTCTAATCCTTCTGGTACTACTGACCCTAACGAATTAATTGGCAAGATAGTTCTATTTCAAAGTTTTGAAAATGACATAGCGGGTCCAAATAATTTGCCTGATTTAGCGGCCATAGTTACTTCTAAAAGTCAGCAATGGTTGTTCTCATAATGTAATTAAGTTGGTTTTTATTTCACACAATTCAATTTAATTTAAATGTAAAAAATTATTGAATTAACCTATTTTATATTTTATTTATTTTTTTATAAAAAAATATAAATTGAAAACTTAAAATCTATGGTAACAATGTGCAGTGTTCCGACAAAGAAGCAACAAGAACAATGACCGCCCCCGCCAATACCGCCAATACCGCCAATCCCAAGTATAATCCCACTCAAACGACCCCGTTTGAAGTGAAAATCGAGCTGATGAATAAAGAGACCGACGGAAGTGGAAAGCATTTCGGGTTTTTCAAACTGACAACAAACCCCTTTCCTGAAGGGCACAAAAAGAACGGCAACTACCGAGTTCATGTTTCGCTGGATGTTTCAGGTTCGATGATGGAACAGGGTCGTCTTGCGCTAGCAAAAGAAACGATTGCAAAGATGGTTGAGTTTCTTGCATCCGCCTCGAAAGAAAATCCCGATTTGCATTTTTGGCTAACGCTGACCACATTCAGCAATGAAGCAGAAATCTTCATCGACAATGCCAAGGTAAGTGAAGAAAGCGCACCAAAACTAACTTCCACAGTTGAGAAACTCTACACCAAACAAGCGACCAATTTTGAGGCATCATTCAAGCTCGACCGCGAAGTCATGGAACAGCAAGCTGCAGCTGACCAGGAAGCTGGAAATGCTGTGACCACTTTGCACATCGTGATGACGGATGGCGAAGTGACCGCCGGCAACACCAATGAAGACGAGTTGAAAGGCATGCTTTGCAACGACGTCGAACATGTGTTCATTGGCTACGGTGCCGGGCACAAGGCATGCTGCTTGATGAATTTGGCAAGCGTGAACGACAAGAGCAGCTACTTGTTTCTGGACCATCCAACCAAAATGGGAGCAATGTTTGCACAAATCTTCTGCCCGCACCTGTTCACCTCAATTTCTGATGTGGAGATTGTTTTGACGGGAGCAAAGTTCCTCGACATTGAATCCGGTCTTGAAGTGTCAACCCTAGCCTTGAAGCGCATTGCAGCCGACACAACCAAAACCTTCCACATTTTGACCGACAACGACGATGAAGATGAAGACAATGAAGACGACAAGGCACGCGCGCGCTACAATGACGACTACAACAACGGCGTCACTGCAATTTCGGTCTCAATGCAATTCCGCTCATTCGACAATGCAAACCTTGATGAGCCTCCCAATTTCCCCTTTCGAACTTCAGTCCCGGTTGTATCGGCAACGACACACTCGCTCGATGTGCAAAAGGAGCACAAGCGCTGGGCAGTTCTCGTGTTGATGAAGGATGCAAAGAATTTGAAAAGTTGTGAGCAGACGCATCAGCATATGATGGCATCGAGCCATTGGAGTCAACGGGACCCAAAACAAAATGGCTTCAAAGAAGAGAAGAATGCTCTCATTCGTCGCGCAACCGAACTCAAGGATGAAATCAGGGAATTCGCGGAGCAGAATGGAATTGCGGATGACGAAATGTTGAAGGATTTGACGACCGACCTTGTTGTCTGCATTTGCGCGATTCCGAGTGATGAGCACGGGCTCATGTACATCAATGCGCGATTCAGGTCATGCAATGATGAGACGCCGACATCTGTGAGCGATTTGACGCCCCTTGACGACCACGTTCATGAATACGTGAATTCATCCGGTTACGTCTGTGGTGATGACCAGCTGTTTTCATGTGGCGGAGACAATCGGGAAGCTCTGTACCGACAAAGGTCTGGTGCGGGAAATGCGGCATACGACAACATGGCTCGAGTCATGTCACAGGAGCCTGAACAACAAGAACAGCACCAGCCACAACTGCAGCGCCGTCGTTCTTCGTACCAGCAGCAGCAGCAGCAGCAATTCAGCGACGACGTGAGCCATCATGGCTACGGCGGCTACAACGACGACTCATTTTCCGATTCGAGCCCTGTTGTAATCAACAGTAATGACGACGACGTACCTTCCGCTGCCCGCCACTGATTCAAACTGAAAAATGATTCAAACAACAAAATGCAATAAAATAAAACAAAATAAAACAAAATAAACAACAAAATATAAAAAGGCATTGGATTGCCAAATAAAAATATTTTTTATTTATTTATTTAATTATTTAATGATTTATGATAATAATAATATCACACTTGTCCCTGATAAATCAAAATATAAATTAAACCAATATAGAATTTATTTTTTATCCATCTATATCTATAAGAGTTAACAAAACGTTAAAGAAATAAATGTCAATCGCAGCAAGTGCAGAGAATACCATGTTTAAAAAAGTAGAAAATGAAAATAATAATAATAATAATAATAATAATAATAATAATAATAATAATAATAATTGTGAGAAAATAGAAATAGAGAAAAAAGAAAATGAAACAACATCTGAAGAAATACACGATTCGGATGATGATATGATAGTTATATCAATTCGAGAAACTTATAAAAATGAAACAAATCAACCACCTCCACCACAACAACCACAGTTAGAAGAAGAAGAAGAAGAAGAAAAACAACCACTTCCTCTAACACAAACACAAATAAATGAAAAAGAAGAAGAGGAAGAGAAACAGTCACAAACACAAACAACACAAACAACACAAACAACACAAACAACACAAACAACACAAACAAATGAAGAAAAAGAACCACAAAAAAAAGGAGAAGAATTCTTTGCAGAGCTAAAAGATGAAATGGAATCGAAAAAACTGTTTCCTCTAATGCCGTGTAACATGGCATCTGCATTCGGTTACGCGATGCAGCACGTTGAATATTTAGATATTACAAATGCAGAGAGAAAAACAATGGCGATAGAACTTGTAAAATGTTTAGCATATTCGAATAATGAACACGGCGCTAGAGAATGTTTTGACTATCTTTTTCAAAATAATATGACGGATAACATTATAAAAACAATCATTGATTGCACAAAAGACCGGTATGATATCAATAAATACCCGCATACAAATCGTAACATTGTGTTATCGTGCGTGTCTCTTTCAAAAAAAGTAAAAAAAACAACCAGACCTAAATTCGAGTTGTTGGAAGATTTATTCGATTTTGAATTTAAATTCAACTTCTGCGAATTGAAACGATTTTTAAAAATGAAAGATGGCTCTAAAAGCGTGTAAAAGGAATCAAGGATAACTAAGGATAACTCACATAACAAATCAAATCATTGGACGGTTTCACGTTGGATTTCATGAGCATTTTAGTAATCGACGTATCAACTGTGTAACCATTGTTAACCAAAAATGTCATGAGGTCGGGAAGCTCATCAACTGTTAAAAGTTTATTTTTATGATTCGGATTAAATATTGCAAAAATGCAAGGTGGGTTAAAACCATTGGAACCAGAACCGCAACAGTCGCCATTGCCTCCATTGCCCCCATTTCCTCCACTGCCTCCGCTGCCTCCATAGGTGTCAAAATGTGACAATCGAGGGGAACGAATGCGTTTGACAATCTGGGTTAAATTTCCAGTTGGCATTTTATTAATGCGAATAATTTTTTTATAACATTGGTTTCGTTCATCATAAAATGGCGCGCCAACAATAGAATACATTACCATGGTAAATAATAAAAAATGTTTTAATGTATATATTTATACAATACAAAATAAAAAGAATAAAACAAAAAAATATTTTATTCTTTTTTTGTTTTATTCTTTTTATTTTGTTTTATTTTTGGTCAGGGAAACTAGTATAACCCTTGACCTTTTTTTTGTCTTCTCAGACGAACTCACACTCGAAGTAGTCGCTCTGAAGAACAGATGACATTGCCTTTTGGAGACGAGCACCCGCCTTTGCCTTCTCATGCTGGCGTGTCCAGTAGGGAGGCGTGCGCTCCTTTTTTGAAGCAGATGCAGCAGCAGCAGCGATGGATGCGAGGATGTCTGCCGCTTCAACCGCTTCAATGTGCGCGTCGTACTTTGCCGCCTGCCTCTTTGAAACTCTTTTGCCTGTGGCCTGATGCTTGCGCTGTTCTTGTGCTGATGCTTGCGCTGGTTCTTGTTCTTGGTTTTGGTTTTGGTTTGCGAATGCGACAGTTTTGGATTTTTTGGTGAAGGTGGCCGTTTGTTGCTGTTGCTGCTGTTGATGCTGCTGTTGGTGCTTCAGTTTCGAATTTCGGGTTGTTCTTGTGGAGATGGAAACGCCGGCATCATCGCCACCGTCAAAGCATTCCTGGTCGTAGTCTTGCTGCTTGTTGTCGTCGGTTGCGATGTTCTTCCTTGCCGCATTCAAGTAGTCGTAGCGACTCGTGTGGCTGCCAATGTGGATGGAAGCGGTTTGTCTGGTAACGGGCGTCATTATTTCTTGTGGTGGTGTTGCTTGGTGAACTGATGATTGTAAAGTAAGATAATAAGTTTTCAATTTATATTTTTTACAGTGTAAAATGCAGCTTAAAAAATAAAAAGTCAAGTAAAATGAAATGAAATGAAATGAAATGAAATGAAATGAAATGAAATGAAATGAAATGAAATGAAATGAAATGAAATGAAATGAAATGAAATGAAATGAAATGAAATGAAATGAAATCATTTTTTTTGTCTCCATTCTCCAGCAGAAACATGAATGAAAATATTTCTTGATATTTTTACCGGAATTATATTTATTTTTATTTTAGATACAGAAGCAAGTCTGTGTACAACTGTGGTGACTACATCAGGACCTGTTAAATACAGAACATCGTAATCATTCTTAGGAGCGGATTGAATGTGCATGCGTCGCCTTATCTCCGTCAATATTTCCATAAAAATCGGGTTTTTGGGTTTGGATGAAAATGCATAATTTGCAATTCGGATAGGATGTTCGGGAATTCCCTTTCGAATGGGTTCATAGCGGGATTCATGACTGGTGGCATTCGTAATAATTTTTTCAACAAAGAAACATTCATTTGCAGTTATATTTGAAAGCGGTTTCCTTAATAGTACATCGGCGTCGAGGTAAGTTCCACCGCAATGATAAATAATCAGGTAGCGAATAATGTCAAATTTCATAATATTTGTAGCTCTTTTATAAATTCCTTCATATTGAGGATATTCTAAAATTAAATTTTCGCAATCTGCTTTTGACCATACTTTCAGTTGACAGTTTGAGTTTTTTAATACACTTGCAAATCCTTGGCTATATTTTTTATTTGGATGGTCAGTCGGGCTTGGTGCGTCAATTCCGTACCAAATCAAATGAACAAGAGCCGGAATTAAATTAGTATTTTCTGCCATTTTTTCTGTTGTTGCCGTTGTTGCTGTTGTTGCTGCTGTTTCTTTTAGCTCCATTATTTATTATTTTTTTGTATTATATATATATGTTACAAACAAACAAATAAAATATAACAAACGATAAATGAAAATGAAAATGAAAAAAAAAATTCATAATGGTCATAATGGTGGAACACCAAGAGTAACACCAATGAGAACAATGACATCAAGAAGAAGAGGAACAACATCAAGAAGAAGAGGAACAACATCAAGAAGGAGAGCAGCAACATCAAGAAGGAGAGCAACAACATCAAGAAAAGCAACAACATCAAGAAAAGCAACAACTCCAAATGTGTTGAAAACGTCGCTTCATTTTTTATTTACTTATATTGCAGAAATTCATAAATGGGATGACAACATTGATGATGTAGTAGATGCATACATAACCATGTTTAAAAGGTCAAACGTATTTGAAACGGGTTCGTCGCCATCATCGCAGTCGCCATCATCGCCATCGCCATCATCGCCATCATCGCAATTTGGTGGAAAATTTGATTTTCCATTTAAAAAATATGCAAGCTGGTTGATGCACACAGCCGTGGGTAAATTCGATAGCCCGTGTAACACCTTGATTAGCAGCATTTCTTTATCGACCTACGCAATAATGGTGTACGCATTTGTGCAGTCAATGCAGAAACATAATTTTGATGTAGCTGCCGCAACGTCAGACGAATCATACATCTATTCATTGGCAACTCCTGTTAAATATGCGCTGTATCATTACTTTCCTTCAGTTCACGAATTTCAAGAACAAATATTTGTAATCTTTGATGAATATATTCGGCAAGTATTCCACTCATTTTCCGAACAATTTTTAATTTCACTTGTATCTCAAAATCCAACAAGGATGATTATTAATTTATTGCGTTCACTTTATTATGATGGAAATTTGTATAATTTATTTGTTGTAAAACCAATATCATGCATTCTACAGTACAAAATAAAATCGTGCAAAAGATTATGCTAAATGCTAAATGCTAAAAATAATATAAAAATAAAACAATAAGAAAAAATTTTTGTTTTGTTTTGTTGTTTTCATTGATTGCACTCGGTAGCAATTCAATTTTATTCGAGTCCTCCTCTCTTCAGAAACTCTTCATCGTCTTCAGAGTCGGTATCGCCCCACATCTTTTTCTTGTCCTGCTTGGGCACGGCTGATTCTGTTCCTGGTGCCTTCCTTGGTTTGAATGCAAGCGGAGGAAGAGGTGCAAGAGATGCGGCAGCAACAACGCGTGGAGGAAACTTGGAAACAGGTGCTACTGCAGCCACAACCACAACAGGTGCAGTAACAAGAGATGCCCACGATGCAGGCTTAGTCGCACGATAACGACCAACTGCATCAGGAGAGTATACAGGCGAACCAACCTCTTCTTCATCAGACGATGCCAAATCAGCAAATGCATTGCCTCGTTTGTTGTAAACGATTTTGTTTGAAGGTGCCGCAGGTGAATGAACGGGCGAAGCCTCTGGAGGTCCGCGTCTCAAAAGCGGTTCATCGTTTCGAAATCTTGAAATGAATGAAAGGGGTGGAAGCGATGACAATGTCGATTGTGTCGACTGTCTTTTTCTGTTGGAAAGTTCGGGGAAAGCTGCTGCAAATTGTTGTTTTTGTTCTTTTTCAAGTGTAGGGAATACAATACGGGGAATTTGTTTTGATGAGTGTGAGGAGGAAGAAGAAGAGGAGGAAATGGGGGGCAAACGAACACGAGCCAAAGAAGCAACAGGAGCAACAGCAACTGGAGCTGTTGAAGAAGAATTGGAAGCCTTGCAGTAACTTGAAGTGTGACCAGTCTCACCACAAATGCGACATTCAATCGACAGCAAGTAGGGACACGTAATCGCGCTTGAACGGTCAAATTTGTCGGCGCGCACATAATGCGTGTCGTAACCGGGGCGTCCTGCAGCATGACAAACTGCACAAAACTTGGCTTGATTTCCACTCTTGCCGTTATTTCCGTTATTGTATCTGCTGCTCATTGTTATTGCTGCTGTTATTGCTTTGTCGAGGAAATGTTCTTGTTGTTCGTTCTTGTCTGGTGCACTGACAAATGTAATATAACAAATAAGTTTTTCAATTTATATTTTTTGCATTGAAAAACTTATGAAAAATCTTTAAAAGTTTAAAAAAAACCCATTGGAAAAATGAATTCATTTTATTTCATTTTATTTCATTTCACCAAATCACCCTACCTGCTCGTTAAAATGGAATAACTGCTAAAGCTAATAAATCCAAGTGCCTGCATGAGCATGACAACATAAGGAAGCAAAACAAGGAACCAAGAAACAGAGCTGAATCCCTTTCTACACAACCATCCTAAAATGTAGGTCCAAAAAAGTGCAAATAGAAAATTAATAAATACCATAAGAATGGGCACAGAAAATAACTGAATGAAGGAAAAAATGACGGCAATCGTCAAATAAATTTTTGCAGGAGTGCAATAATATTTAAACGCGTTCAATGGGTTCATTTTTGTAAGCACCTATATTTGTTTATATTTATATGCGAAAAAAATATAAATATAAAAGTATTCTTAGTATTCTTAGTATTCTTAGTATTCTTATTATTTCTAAATCTTTGGAAGAATATTTAAATAATATCCCATTATCATTATCCAGAACCCTTTAGAACCACGAAAACCATTTTCCCTTTGTTTTGCTGCTGTCGTCATTGATTTTATTTTCCTGTTCCTGTTCCTCCTGTTCCTGTTTAACAGCCGCTGCCGTTGTCACCAGTTCCACTTCTTCTGATTCGATGACGACTTCCGCGACTTTTACATCTTCGCATGTGCTGGTGCTGACAGTTTGCGATTCTTTGACTTCGACCTCGACTTTGACCTGTTCGACAGAAGCAGCTGCTGCAAACTTATTCTCAAATTCTGCCAGCATTTGACTACATTTCTCAAAATCTTTCAGCATTTGACTACATTGCTCCCCGTCAACATCGTCGGCATCTTCAGAATAGTCATAATAACCATTGTTGTTCCCACCATCATTCCCACTAGACCAGGTGTCAGCATTTCCGGCAGAATAAGGCGCGTCATAGTCTCCCACACAGCTGCCATCGGCACAGGTAAAAGGATTCCATTCTGCTTGCTGCTGCTCTTGCTGCTGCTCTTGCTGCTGCTCTTGCTGCTGCTCTTGCTGTTGCTCTTGCTGTTGCTGTTGCTTGCTTGTCGCGCGAATGCCGTAACACTTTACAAAGTCAACATCTTGAGCGTGGGTAGAGTTGCGCGATGTAACTTCTTCAACAATTTCAACCGCAGTATTCAAAAACGACGCAAATTCTGTAAACACGGCACGATTTTTCAAGCTGAAAATGCACCTTTCTGCGTGCAAGTGTAGAAGTTGAAACTTGCGAACCGAATGGTTAATCCTGCACATCAACTTTTCAATCTGAATAAACAAGTCTCGTCTGCGCTCCTCAACTTCAATGTAATCCAACGAATGAATGAGTTCTTGGCATGCATCGCAATCATCACAAACATTTACAACCAAGCCAAGCATTTTTTTCAACTTCATATTCTTGTTGATTTCCAAAAATTCGACATCAGAAACACAAATCCTTGCATATTTGTTGTTCAACGTCGAGATAAATGATGACAAACTTTTGCTCGCATCCTTCAGCCCAAGCAGCCCCTCACCCGACCTTTTTCTTGACAAAAACCGCAAACTCTCCAGCAACTCGTTTACGGTATTCTGCAGCTCGCCAACTTCGGTTTCAAGACTGTTAACCTTGCACTCGTATTTTTCAATATCTGCACCATACTTCCATTTTTGAAACGCGGCTTCCATCGTTGCATTTTCTGTTGTTGCCACTGTCGTCGCTGCCGCTGCAGATGACGACGACGACAACGACAACGACTTGAAATAGTAGTTTGGATTGGCCATGAGAAACACGTTGCTCCATTCTCCAATCAACAAGTCTCCGCGACAAACGCTCTCATAAAATTCATTTTCATAATCAGTATAAACCCCATGCTCGTTGGGTGGCATCTCAATATTCACAATTGCAAACTTGTAACACGGGTCCGCGCGAGGCAGCGTCAAGTCCAATTGAATCGGCGCATTATTCAAATTTTCATCAAAGCCCTGCACCAATATCACATTCTTCACATATTTTATTTCTCTCAAAGACAAAGATGAATATAGAATTCGACGCTCAACTGCTCTTGCGACTTCCATTTTGGTTACATTATTTGGCAAGGTGGGAATGCACACCAGGTAACAGTGGGTTCCAACTTGAATGCTGTTGTTATTAACGATATTATTTTCTCGGATATTATTACTATTATATTGAGAAAAAGCCGATGAGGTGGAGGAGGTTCTAAGAGTGACCATTGAAACGAATGCGATGAGTTGTATATATATACTTGTCATCATTTGTTTATATCATTTCAAAATTCAATTTTTATTATAATGTTCCTTCATTGTCTAATTCAATCAAATTAAATTAAAAAATAATAATAAAAAAAATAACCATCATCAATCCAATCATTGCATCATTCGTCGTAACCATCATTCGCCATACCCATCATTTTCATAATCGTCGTCATCGTCGTCCTCGTCGTCGTCGTCCTCGTCATCATCGACTTTTCTTTTAGATGACTTTATAGATGTTATTTTATTTGAAGCGGAAAACCTTTTTGATAAAATAATTTTATTTGCAATATATTCGCTTTCTTTTTTAACAAGTATGTGAGACACGTTGCTAAGTGTGGCTGCAGCAGCAATTGCAGCCAGTCGCTTTTGCTGCTCGTGCTGTTGCTGTAATAATATATGCGACGAAGAAGACAGTGCATTTTTAAAATTAATTTTGTTATTTTGAGTTTCTGATTTTACATTTACTTTTGATGACAAGGAAGGAAAGTTGTCATCATTTAAAACCAGTTTTGAAGCATCAACAACAGCGGCGGCGCCTGCATTTGCATTTGCATAGTTTGAATTCGAGTTTAAAAATATGTTATTTCCATTATTTCCATTATTTCCATTATTTCCATTATTGGTAGTAGCGACAGAAACAGAAGCACACCTGTCATGCTGATAGCGCTCACGACGGTTTCCATTTGTTCCAACGGGTTCATATTCTTCACATTCACTCAAAAATGTATTGAAATTTGTCTTTGATTTTGACATTACGGTGTGTACGACGTAGCACGTTGCTTAAGTGCAAAGGTTTGTTGCTTTGGTATAATTTTATAAACTAATGTGTTTGTATATATTTATGTATTTATTTTATATTATTTATTCGTTTTTATTCGTTCCATTTTTTTATTCTCCATTTGTAAAAAATTGAAAAGTATTTTACAAATGCTAAATCAATCAGAAACCAGAAACAGAGAACAGTTTCATGCAGCAGCAGCAAGGAGTAAACGAAGATGACAATGCAGGCATGTGTGTCGACAACAACACACTCGCACATCATGCTAAACCAAAAAACACGGTTTTCAGATTTAATTTGAGTGATGAAATGGTTGATGCGCTTTTGCAATTTTCAAAAATGCATCAATTTGATGACCGTCATTCTTACACTGATGCGTGGAACGAGTGGAAAAATAATACGGATATTTCAATAATAATAAATAATGAAATTCGGCGACTACAAAGTCTGGACTACAAGGGGTCTGCAGAGTCTATAGAGAGCAAAATATTCAAAAGCGGTCGATACTATTTTCGCAATAAATCATTCGTCAAGGCACCTCCCAAACCGAGAGGAAAATACACTTCAGTTTCAAAAGAACTTATTTGTGCAATGGATGAACATATTGCAAGAAGAATAAACAATAATGACAATAATAATGATGGCAATGATGGTCAATTTCCTTCTCCCGAATCTCCCGCAGAATTGTTCAACGATTTCTGTAAAAAATGCGTAGGCATTTTGAAAATGGAAATTGACCGTCTCGTTGATTTAGAAGAATTTTCGGAAGACCCGTCGCTAATTATACCAAAAATAAAAAAAACATACAAGAATCGTGCATTTCAATTTTTGAAATAAAAAACACGATAATACATTCAATAAATATTTGTGTTATTTATTTTTAATATTATATTATTTATTTTTAATATTATATTTATTTTTAATATTATATTTATTTTTAATATTATATTTATTTTTTATTTGAGTATATATATAAATAAATATAAAACCATTTTCCGTAAAAAAATGAATAGTAGTACAAAAGAATTCAAACCCAACATTAGTCAGAAAGAGGCCGCTCAATTAAAAAAATTTTCAAGCCAACTAGAAGATGAGGAAGAAATGAATACATTAAGAAAAGCTATTCAAGATGAAAGAAAAGCAAAATTTTCTTCGCAATCACTCGTTCTTCCGCGCGCCCCCCAGATGCTGTTGCATTCGTTTAAACCCCGGGATGCTGCTAGTGCTGCTGCTGCCCTTCAAGCTTCTAGAATTGCTTCGGCAGATGTCCCAATACAACAACCATTATCATTCTCTCAAAGAATTAACGCTTTTAAAACTGATGTTGCCCTTCAAGCTTCTAGAACTGGTTCGGCAGATGTCCCAACACAACAACCACAACAACTATCATCACTCGCTCAAAGAACTAAAGCTTTTAGAGCTGCTGCTGCTGCTGATGCAAGTCAACGTTCTCCGAGTTCTGATTTATTACACTCGATGGCGTCATCAGATGAAAGCGTCCCTATTAACCGAAGGTTGTTATCTAATGCTGGTGATGAGTTAAACTTTCCCTGGGCAAAGCAAGTTGCTGCGGTTGATGCGGATGCCATGGATGCTGCTGCTGCTGCTGCTGCTGCTGCTGCTGCTGCTGCTGCTGCTGCTGCAAGTCAACGTTCTCTGAGTTTTGACCGGAGGTTGTCATCAGGGTCTCAAGTTCCTGATGATGATTTTAATTTTGATGATGCTAACCGAAGGTTGTCATCAAGTTCTGAAAGTTCTAAATCGTTGCAAGATGAACTTGCCAGATTTGACCGGGACGCAGCTGCTGATTTTAGTGGTTTTGACGAGAGCGCTTCTACCCAGGCAACCGGACCACCAACAGTGCGCGGCTTTAAACGCCCCATGAATAATACAACCATAAATATTAATGATATTGAACGTGAAGAAGCAATAGCTAGAAGAGCTGCTGCTGCTGCTGCTGCTGATGCTGCTGCTGCTGCTGCTGCTGATGCTGCTGCTGCTGCTGATGCTGCTGCTGCTCCTGCAAAAAGGGGTTTTTTTAGTAAATTATTTAATCTTGGTGTTGGTGGTAAGCATACACATTATCGTCGTAAAAAATCTAAGAGCGCATTATCCCGGAAAAATTGCAAACGTTATTCTGTAAACGCAAAACGTCGTAATCGTCGTAAAAGTCGTAAGTAAAGGTTACAGTTACATCACATCACATTCCTACAATATTCATATTTTGACGACATAAATTTCGTTTAAATGAATGACTTATTGCCAATTTGATATATTTTATATTTTATATATATATATAATATATATTACATATAAAAGTTTTAATTACAAAGTTCCGAAAAATGTCATTCGCTCAAAGAATTGAAGCTTCTAGAGCTGCTCTTAAACAACGTGAACAAAATGATGCCGCTTCTGCTGCTGCCCTTCAAGCTTCTAGAGCTGATGCTGCTGCCCTTCAAGCTTCTAGAGCTGATTCTGCTGCCCTTCAAGCTTCTTCGGCAGCTGCCCCGATATCATCATTCGCTGAAAGAAATAAAGCTTTTAGAGCTGCTGCTGCTCCCCCGACATCATCAAGTTTTCAAGCTTCTTCGGCAGCTGCCCCGATATCATCATCAAGTCTTCAAGCTTCTTCGGCAGCTGCCCCGATATCATCATCAAGTCTTCAAGCTTCTTCGGCAGCTGCCCCGATATCATCATTGGCTGAAAGAAATAAAGCTTTTAGAGCTGCTGCTGCCCCCCCGACATCATCAAGTCTTCAAGCTTCTTCGGCAGCTGCCCCGATATCATCATCAAGTCTTCAAGCTTCTTCGGCAGCTGCCCCGATATCATCATTCGCTGAAAGAAATAAAGCTTTTAGAGCTGCTGCTGCTCTACGAGATGGAGATGAATCAACAAGATTACAAAGTTCTCAATTTTCTCAACGAATGCAACGACCGCCGTCGCAGCAACCAATAATATTCTTCCACAATGAATTCAAGGATTACGGCTTTTTATCCAACTTCTACCTGGCGAATTTCTTAGATCCGATATCAAAAATTGAATTTACCTCTTCGGAGAAGTATTATATGGCGGCCAAGGCAGTAATAGCCAATCAAGCTCAATCTTTCCACGACATTATGGAAACCAATGATCCGTTTATTGCCAAGGAATACGGAAGTTCATTTGAGGTACCAGGAGATTGGGAGTGGATTAAGGAGAATGTGATGGAAAACGCGTGTTACTTCAAGTTTTCTCAGAATAAAAAAATTGCCCAGGATCTGTTGGATACTGGCGATGCTTATCTCGTCGAGGCTGCTCCCAAAGACAAAGTTTGGGGCATTGGCATGAGTGAAAAACAAGCAAGACAGACCGATCCATCTATGTGGCCGGGTACAAACTTGCTCGGAAAAGTTTTGATGAGAGTTCGCAACCACTTGAAAGATGGTACGATGCCAGAAGATACATATATACATATCATACTTGATTTTTTATCAAGTGAAGAACTAAAAAGAATTGTTGTTCGTTCTTCTCAAACTTCTTCTCAGCAGCAACATGGAATACTTATTAGTCAACAACAACAACCACAGAGACAACGACCTGGGATACGTTCCATGGGCTTTTCCGAATCGTACGTGAAAGGCGCGCTCAAAAAAGCGAATGGCGATGAACAGCAAGCAATAGGTTTCCTTATACATGATTTGGTTACAACATTATTAACAGCAGTAAGACAAAATAATAAAAGTTGGATTAATCGGGAAGATGTTGAAGGTGTTGTAAGGGAAAATTTAAATAAGCCAAATGTTTATGGTGAGTCTTTAGCTCAATTAATAGATATTCCTAGACCAAAAGGATATATAGAAGAAGGTGCGAATAGTGAATTAGCAGCTCGCATTCGCGATATGCCTGAAATAAAAGTTGGAGGTGCCGGTAACTGTCTTTTTTTATCTCTTGTTGGGTCACTTGGAAACCTTTTTGAACATCTTGGAGACGATGTTGCTGCATTAAATCCTGCTCTTGATAATGAAGCGTCAATGCGTATAGCGATAGTAGATTTCGAAAGTGAACATTATAATCAAGAAATATTTTATCAAGCAGCTCCAATTGACTCAGAGTCACCACAACTTCAAAAACTATATTTGAATGATCCTAATGGAAGTGTTGGAGAAAAAGAAGTATATTATGATGAAGAAAATGTACATAAATATTTTAATTCAATGGCAAAAGATGGAACGTATGGAACAGAAGTAGAAATAATGGCCGCCGCTCGAATGTTTGGTGTTACAATATTTGTTCAAATTGAGCAGGGTAATCATTTTACACGTTATAGTAGTAGTTCAAATCCTGATGAAGATGAAACAGTAAGAGCAATTTATCTATTTAAAGGTAATGTGCATAATCATTATGATTGGAAAGACCCGTACGAAGAACATTTGGGTGGGAAACAGAAACAACAGAAACAACAGAAACAGAAATCTCGTAAGATAAATTGCAAAAAGTTATCAAAAAGATATAGTCGCTATAAAAAAAATTTGTACAAGTATTCGAGCCCGACACAAGCTCAAAAAATGGCAACTAAATATTTGGGTAAAACGGCAAAATTGTATCCAGCAAATAATCCTGTAAAAAAATACAGGATTTGCGACCCCGTTTCTAAAAAGTGGGTCAACTTCGGGCAGCTTGGCTACGAAGACTATACACGCCACAAAAATAAAACGCGCAGGCACAATTATTTAACGCGGAGTGCAGGCATGAGTGGCAATTGGAAAAAAAATAAGTATTCCGCAAATAATTTGAGTCGTCGTATTTTATGGAATTGAAATGGTAAAATTACCATTCACAAATTGACTTAAAGCATTTGGGACATATTATTATTATTATGAACAAATTTGTTCATAATAACAATAATTAATAATAAGTAATAATAATAATAATAATAATAATAATAATAATAATAATAATAATAATTAATAATAGTTAGTCGTAAATAAATATGACAGTAAAAAATAATGCAGCAATAAGTAGAGTAATAAATCAGGGAGGATTTGGATGCATATTTTATCCGTCTCTCCCTTGTAAAAAGGAAACAAAACGAAATAGTAACACAAGCAGCTCCAGTTCGGAGTATGTTTCTAAACTTGTAAAAAAGAATTTTAGTTCTAAAAATGAAATACGGATTGGAAAGATTATACAGGGTATTCCATTTTACAGCTTGTATTATGTGCCCGTTATACAGAGCTGCACCGCGTCTTTAGCAAAAGTGAGTGAGAGAGAGATTAAAAAATGTAGTATAATAAGCGGAAAATCATCATCAACGGAAACAGCAACAACAGCAACAAATGCAAACATCATAGAATCAAAAGATGACTCAAATAAATTCATATTATTAAAAATGAAATATGTTGAAAATGTTAAATTCACAAAATATTTGTTATCAAGTACCAATAAGAAACACATTTTGAACACACTTTTCGACACGTATTCTTATTTTTTATTCTCTCTGGAACAGCTGATGAAGAATGGAATAGTGCACTATGATTTCAAATGGGACAATGCTGTTATTGACATAAAGACAGGACTTCCAGTTATTTTAGATTTTGGAATTTCAATTCCCATAAATTTATTGATCGACCAAGAGCAGCAACAGAAACAGAACCAGCAAAAAGACGATGCTGATGCAGCATCAGTTGTGTATGACATATACCGCGACTATTTCTACATTTATTTCCCGGAATATAGTTTATGGTCTATAGAAATTCATTTGATTAATTACGTGCTCAATAAACACAGCAGAATAACACCAGAGTCTCTAAAACAGACCATTGACACATATGTGGATTCAAACGGCGCATTTACAATTTTGTCGCCGGAGTTTATTGAAAGGTATAAAAAGCTTTGTTATTCAACACTGGAACGGTTTATAGACCAGTCCCGCAAGTACGTTATTAGCGAGTGCTTGAAATATTGGAACACGTGGGATAATTATGCGCTGAGCATTTCATATTTGCAAGTTATAAAATTCATATCGACATCTGGATTCACATCAAATCAATTTTTAATTTCATTTTCTGAAATACTTATGGACAATATTCATCCTGACCCGGCTAGAAGAAGCGACTATGCGACAACAAGGTACAAGTACAAGTCAATATTTTACCAGGATGTCAATATTGAAAACTATGAACTTTTGATTGATAATTTCGATTTTGATGATTTTAGGTCAAATTCTGTCAAAGAGTCGAAGCGAAACGAGGACATGTTTTCCCAGATGTCACAGCAAGGGGGACATACGTCCCAAGGGGGACATACGTCCCCCCTCTGACCCCCTCTATAATCGGCAAGGGGTCTGAGGGGACAGCATGTCCCCATGTCCCCTGGCATGTCCCTGGCATGTCTACTGAAATAAATAATAAAATATAATATACTTAGATATATAATTGGATTAATTAATAACTGGTTCCCACACACACAACACAGACAATACACCTGATAATAAAATAAAATAAAATGGTAAAAAACGAAAAAGGAGGTTGCAATGGTAAAAAGGTCGCGCACAAACACGCAGTAAAGTCAACAAAAAGCGGGCTAAGAATATCGCAGAGTAAGAGCGAAATTTATGGGGTTGTAAAACGATTGAATGGAAACACGTTTGATGTAATGTGCATTGACGATAAAGAGCGCCGCTGCTTCATCCGCGGAAAATTCAAGGGCAGGGGGAAGCGCGATAATATTATTGAAGTTGACAAGTGGGTACTCATAGGAATACGCGAGTTTCAACAAGCGCCAAATGAAAATGCAATTAAAAGTAATAGCAAGGGTAAAAAAGAAATGGAAATGTGCGATTTATTGGAAGTGTATTCATCAGGCGAAAAGGATACACTAAAGCGAACTCATGGAATTTTTATGAAGGAGTCAGAACTGTCGCGAGCAAGCACAACGGTGGTTGCAATGGAAGATGTGTGTGACTTTGTCGATAATGATACGCTCCGATATCAGAAAATTGTATCATCCAAATCATCATCATCCATCGAGACGATAAAAATGAGAGGGAAAAATAAGTTGGCTCCAGCAAATAATGTTGTAAATCCGCAGGCAATGTATGGGGATATAAATGACATTGACAGTGACGACAGTGACGACAGCGATGAAGACCAAGAAGAAGAAAGCGAAGAAGAAGAAGAAAGTGAAGAAGAAGAAGAAAGTGAAGAAGAAGAAAGTGAAGAAGAAGAAAGTGAAGAAGAAAGTGAAGAAAAGCATTATGCCGATAAATCAAACAATTCAAACAAAAATAAGATATGTAAAGTCGAAATTAATGTAGATGACATTTAATAAAAAAAAAATAATAATAAATTGATTATTTTATGTTTAAAAATAGTATTAAACATAAAGTTGTATCATCTTCATACGCCGATGGAACCGCAGAAACAGCAAGAGCACAAGCACACTGAGCACACTGAAGATTATATCAAACAGCTCACACCATTTGAAGAGTCGGCATATAAAATTGCAAAAAGTCATTTGGGAACATCATTCAATTTGAAAAAAAGCAACGGATACTTGAAATGGATTGGTAAAAAGTAAAATAATTATAAGTTCATAAATATTTATTTTATTTTTTTATAAGCATGTTTTTTTTTATAAGCATATTTATAAAAAAATTGAAATTTCAATATATTTATTTTTATTCTAGCAAGCAACAACAAGAATAACTTCCACAAGACAAACAATGACCGAAACAACGACCAACGTTAACATATCTGATGCTGAATTCAATTACAACGTTTATGATAGTAATAACCGCATGATGCTGAAGAATGCGCATGGGGCGATTACTATGGCTGAAGCATGGGACTGGATGAAAAACTTTCACGGAGATTCATTCATGTTTTCAAAAGATGCAATGATTGGCAAAATTTCTCAAAATATGGTTGCACTGGGGTATGATGGTCACAGCGGTGGTTCATATGGATGGACAATGAGGTGCATGGAACATCTGGCAAAAAATGGAAAAGAAGCATTTCTTACCATGTGCGTTTCAAATAATTTATAAAAATAAAAATATAAAAAAGAATAAAATGAACAAATTATAAACTAATCATTGTTTTTAAATCGCGAATTCCATTTAATAAATCAAGTTCTTTTTTTGAAGTTTTACGTCGAAGAGTCGACATGTATTTTTTGAAATATTTTTTATTTTTCAAGTACTTTCGACTTTTCATTTTATTTTTATCTCTGCCGTTACTGCCGCCGTTACTGCCGCCGCCGCTTACTCTGTCTAGATAATTTGAAACATTATTTAATCCGTTGGCAACGGGTCTGACAACTTGTTGTCCGATGGATTTTGCTCTACGTACAGAAGCATTTTCTGGGTCACCGGACATACCTTCTAATTCGTCAGCCAGTCGTGTTAGCATGCTTCCTTGAAGTCCTGTTATAGTCATTCCAAGTCTTTTTGCCAAGTATGCTGCCAGTTGAGAATTGGTTCTAATTTTATCGGCTAAACCTGAAAGTCCTGTTACAGTTATTCCAAATTTCCTTGCCATCTCTTTTACAGTTCCAAAATTTTCTTTAATTTTATTCGCGAGATTACGAATCGAGCTTTCACTCGGTGGCGGAGACTGTGGCTGTGGTATCGCCGCTTCTCCCTTTATTGCTTTTGCAACCCCTCTTAGCCCCTTTAATCCAAGGTCTACACCCTTGTTTACCAGATTTGTTGATAACCTGTTGGCAGCATCCAACCCAGCATTTGCAAGATAATTCACTCCTTTGTCAGCTGCATTACCAATTAAAGATTTAAAAGGAGCACCAGGAGTGGCATCAAGAGCAGCGGGATTGGGAGCGGCACCAGGAGACAAATAAGGATTACCCGCACTTGTTATTGCGTCAACTGCTCTGTCTGCAATCTTTTGTACAGTTTGAGGAATAACAGCAGCAGTTGCAGCCGCGGCTATTTCGCTAGGAGATTTACTGAAAAGTTCTTTTAATTTTACAAGTCCATCGTACGCATTGGATACTTTTCCATACGCTTCTTTAAAATTTCCAATGTTGTTCTGAAGTCCATTCATAATTTTCATCATTCCTCCAACTGCCGCAGCACCAGCGGAAAATATTTCTACAAGCTCACCAAAGGCGCCCATAGTTGCAGCATTAATTCCAGCTTCAGCGGCGCTGGATGCTCCTATTGCTGAACTTTTGAGCAGTCCGGGTAGAACATTTGTAATCCAGTCCGTTGCAATTTTTGAACACACATCACTAAGACCTAAAGCTAGAGCGGAAATTTCATTGATTAGCAATGCAGACATTTGCTGTAGTTTGGGTTTATTCATTTCGAGAGACTGATGCAATTGGTCCAATGACATATCGGCGACATTTCTATTCAAAATAAGGTTGAGCGCATTTTCAAGAAAAATGGAAAAAATATTAATTAGTGTTTCGTTCCCAAAAAGAAAAGAAGCGCTCATGCTCGCAGCATTCATGCTGAGCCGACTTAAAGCGGCAATGAGCGCAATATAGAGCTGAAACATCATAATAATGTGTTCAATGGGTCCTTCACCCAAACTAAAAAAATTGGTGTTCATAAATGAAGACCCCCTGTTTCCGCTTTTGTTTCCATATAAGTCGTTCAATTGAGCGCGCGTAAACATTTTATACTCGCCGTCACTTGCGACGCCGCTCCCGCTGCTATTGTTACCGCTGGATGCAAATCGATTAACAGGAGCGATAGGAGCAAAAGGAACAGGATTGGTAAATGCATTGGCGGCACCAGAAACAAACTGTCTGGCATTAGACGCAGCTTGTCCGGCTTTGTTTGCGGCTTGGTAAAATCTTTGTTTATAATAATCAGCAGTTGGCGATGACATATAATGTGATAAATGATAAATTGATGGTGATAATTAAATAATAATTTTTATTACTATTATATTAATATATTTTATTTTAATGAATTTATTTTTTTAACATTTTTCAAATATAAAAAATATTTGAAAAATTCTCTACTTCTTAAGAGTTTCTCTCATTCCTTTTTTTAAACTCAGAATATGAAATATTGATTTCTTCCTTTTCTTCATTATCGGCATCGTCACCACCACCTTTTTGTTCATTCCCATCATTTCCATCATTCCCATCATTCCCATCATTCCCATCATTCTCATTTCTTATTTTTTTAGATGATTTTTCTTTTTTTTCGCGAGCTTTTACATCTAAAGCATAGTCGTCAATCCGCCCTTTAAAAATAAACTTGTTTACACTATCTTTGAGAATCACTTTTTTATAATTTTTTCCTACACCATTGCTGTCAGCTGCTGATGTTGTTGTTGTTGCCGTTGTACCACTCTTATAGTTTTTATAAACAGCATACAGCGACGATGATGATGTCGTGGTGGCTGAATCAACACATTTGGCTTTATTTTTACATTTTTCAAATCCCTTTTTTACTTCTTCTCGAATGTCGACGTAAATTGATGGTACATTGTGTAAACACACATATTTTCGCGCAACAGCATCTAGGGTTCTATATGGCAAATTTTTATTATTAGAATAATACACAAACACTTTATTTTTCACATCATAGTACATTAAAATGTCGCCTCTAGGTGTGACTTCTTGAATTGTGGGTGGCGGTGTCGGAATCACGTTTTCGCCATCACCACCACCACTTTTAAGGTTATCAAATTCGGCATACCATCCACTGTCGTATTTTACATGTTCGGGAAGTTCTTTCACTTGAATAAGTTCTTTCTTTTTATTTTTATTAAAAAATGCCGATGATTTAAAAAAACGATATGTTGAATACACAAGTAATCCAAGAGATAAATATTTAAAATACTTGAGTCGAGAAGTGGAACCAGAACCGGAACTGGAACTTGTTATTGGGTTATTTGAATACTTTTCCAGAATACCCATAATTTTAAACGAGTCTTTGAATTGTAATAAATCGTTCATTCAATAATAATAGTTAATCAATAATTCGTTTTATATAAGTTTTGAAGGTTATATTTAACTTTTTACTTTGTCCATATATAAATCATCTCTCTATAATCATTCTGACGTTTACTTTTTTTACAATTCATTGTTTGTTCGGCGGGTCCAAAAAGTGCAAGACAGACGCGTTCATAAATTTCCTTATTAACATTCAGCACGAAATGTCCTCCGGGCAGCAAGTGTTTATAAGTATTTGAAAATATGGGAATGTAAAATTTTTGGTCCATTTCATCTTTTGACATGTAGCTTTCATTATGACTGTATTTTTCGATAAAATAATAAGGGGGTGACGTAAACACCATGTCATACCCGGGCGCAATCGTCGAATAATCAAATGTGACGGCATCTGCAATAAACAAATTTATCAAAGAAGAAGAAGTATTTGAGTTTAAAAATGCGGACATTTTATTGTACGGGTCATGCAGCCCCTTATTGATGTCGATTCCAAAGTATGAAATGTTGCACACCGCCGCACCGACCGCGCGACCACCCCATCCGGCGCTAAAGTCTAATATTCGTGTTGGTTTAAAACGTTGATACACTTCAACGGCGATAAGCGGTCGGAATATATTTATGGCGCTAATACAAATGTTGTACACTTCTTTTAAAACAACGTATTCATTTTTTAATCCCCGTGCATTTTTAGTTGTCTCATAATAAGTGAGCATGGTTTGAATAAATTTCTTTTTTTTGAATTCTTCAATGTTGGTAAAAAAATCATAAAAATTTATATTATATTTGCCTCGCGTTTCCAATCTCTCTCTAAATGTAAAAAAATCAACAACGTTATTTCCGACTCGACACCGTTCGTTGAATTCTACGGCAGTGACCATATTTTTCAACATTTCATAGTCATTTTTAACATCTTCTTCACTAATGCATTTTATTTTATTCGCGATAATCTGTTTTTCATTATCATTCATTTGCATTTTGTATTTTCAAATATTATTTAATTTTTTATTTTACTTTTTTGTATTATTTTTTTACTTTTTTACATTGATTGTGTCGACAATGCTAAACAGGTTCATATATTCAGCGGTGCCAAATCGAGGTAGACGAAGGGGCGAAAATGTGGAAGACCTAGCGGGCATGGGTGGTGCGGGCACGGGTTGTACTTCTGCAGCAGGTTCGCGAGGAAGAAGGCGACTCAGGCGACTTAGGGAGCACTTCCAGAACCACGGTTTTGGCTGGTCATACAAGATGTTGACTTGTTCACCCTTTACGATTTGCTCACGAAACTTCTTTGCATCTGGGTTGATGTAGTTCCACTTTGTAAAGTGGACAAAGACGCGCACAAATTCTTCGCCATTTTCTGCAGTTTTCGGCACAACATCGACGCCATCAATGAATCCAAAATTCAAACGCCGAAACGTCTCAAATACTCGTTGAGAGCTGGTATTCTTGAAAGCACGCGGAATGCAGATGCTCAGTGGGTCGCCGTCCTTGATGTCCTTGGTAGGAAGAAGTGTGGGATGGGGGGGGGGATTACTGGCAACTCGTCTTTGTGCTTGTTGTCCACGACCACCATTGTTACCACCAGTCGTCGCAAACGAATTGTTCTTCTTTTTGTTATTTTCAACTTTATTCCAACCGGGAGAAGATTCAGAACCTGATGATGAATCAGATGAACTGATATACGATGTATTTCTTGCTGCTGCCATTAGTCTTGCTGTTGCGTAATCACTGCATGTTTCTTATAATGACAAAAAGTTTTCAATTTATATTTAAATATAATATAATTTGAAATGAAATGAATAAATAAATAAATAAATAAAAATTGAAAAAGACTGAATAGGTAGAGATAAGAGACAGACTAATGACTTGTATTATTTCAAACGAACTTGCCGAATTTTTCAATAATGGTTCAAAAACCACAATGTCTCGCGTAGAAGTTACGCGAAGAATCGACAAATATATTGAAGAACATGGACTTCGTTTTTATACAAATATTAATCCTGATGAAAAATTGAAGAATTTATTGAAATGTGGTGACAATGAAGTGACATTTGCAAATTTGCAAAACTATATTGCTCCTCACATTGTCGTGCCGCCACCACCATCTGCACCGCCGCTGTCTCCTGAGTCACCACCCGAGAGCGTGTATGCTGTTTTACCGGAAGATGAATTTCCAGAGCCGCCGCCCAAACCTCTGTTTCCTGCTGTAGCCGCTTCTGCTCAAGAAAAGAGTGCACCATCCGTATGTGTGTATGCGGTTTTTCCTGAAGATGAACTTCCGTATACCCCCCTCCATTACGTCAACAAAAAATGGACATGGGATACTTCACGTTATTATATCGATGCGCATAGATGGCTCCCCAGCCCTCGTTTAACTGATAGGTTACTTGTACATAGGGATTTATATGTGGGATATGGAGTTAATTGATTACATAAAAATCATCTTCGTTAAACATGGCCGCCGAAACTGGAACTGGAAGAGGAATAAGAAAAGGAAGAGGAACAGGAACTGGATTCAAATTTTTCATAGATGCGAATTTGATGCATGCCGCCGATTTGTTCCGTAGTTTCAAGGGATTACGATTCATCCTACATAACCAGTATCCATGATTATGGTACACTTTTACAGATGACTTTGAAATTAATTCGCTTACAAATTTGGCCGCTTCCAACGTTTCATTCCATGTAATGTTGAAAAAAACATGATTATAGTCTTGATTCGAAACCGGAACAATATTGACATTGCCATCATCTATTTTTCCAAGGCATAGTTTATTTTCAAATGCATTTATGACGTCATTCTCTCTAATATTTCGTGTTGATGTGAAATAAATGCTTGAAGTCATTGTGGTTAATCAGACTAGTTTGAGTTTGCCTTAATTACTATATATACTAGTGTATACTTTATTACTTTTATTCAAATATTATAATATTAATATTAATAAAAATATTATTTTTACATTTATAAAAAAAAGTTTTTATTTTTATTTTTTATTTTTATTTTTTAATACACGTGTAAACCTTGATGTTTACGCGCTGTTGCTCTTGTTCATCTTGTAGACAACAGATGCAACACCATCGTCATCGCAGCAGCAATCATTGTGGAACAGTCTTCTTTCAAGCTTTGGAGGGCTCACGGAAACCGAAAGCCTTGGTTCCACTGCAGCTGCTACTGAAATTTGTTCGAGAGCCTTGGGAAATGCGCGCTTGGCAAACTCAAAAAGCTGAGCTTGGGTGTACCCGTCGTGAGCATGTGTCGTCCAGTAGTCTGAAGAAGTGGTGTCAACAACAGCAAGAGCAATAGCATCAGCAACGTCAACAACGGCAACAGCATCAGCAACGGCAACAACAGCAGAACCGAGTCCGACTCCATTCCTGCCGACATTCTTTTTGATTTGAACGGGAACAAGTCGTCCATCGGCTTTCTTTCCGAGGCCTTTTCCGGATTCATAGCCCATGCGTTTGGCAACCTGTTTTCCCTTTCCGGAAACAGCATTGGTACCGCTGGCATTCGAAGAAGGTGTTTTTGAAGAAACAACTGCGGCGACCTGTTGTTCCTGTTCTGCCTGTTGAATGCGAGTTGAAGCTCCTTCAAAATCAATGCGAGGCTTGGGAAACCTTGAAGGTTGCTCCTGCTGCTGCTGAGGTACGGGCACGGGGGGTGCAGGAACAAAACTCTTGGTCACTTTCCAGAACCAAGGTTCGTCGTACACAATGTTTGCAGATTTTTGGGTTTCAAGGTGTTCAAGAAAGTGTCGGGTTTGTGCATTTTGGAACCACTTTGTAAAGTGAATGAACACTCTGATGAAAGGAGTTCCTTTCTCATCCATCTTTTCAACCACATCAATTCGACCAATCCAACCCAAACCGAGCGAACGAATCACTGCAAAGATTCGCTCCTTTCGAATATTGGCATGTGTGCGCGGAATGCACAAACTTGGACTGACAAACTCTTGTTCTTGGTTTTCTTGCTTGTTCGCAGCAGCAGCATCATTATTATACTCACCTCCTCCTCCATGACTATTATTAAGACCGTGTTGATTGTTGTAAGACGACATCTTGATTTGATTTCAATAGTATAACTGCAGAACCTGATGAATGTAAATATAGATTTTAAGTTTTCAATTTATATTTTTCTCACGTAAAATGTAAATTGAAAAGTGTAAAAAATGAATAAATAAAATAATTTTATTTTTCAGGTTGAATGATGAATGCATCAATGTAAATATAAAAAATAGGAGAAACAGGACTCGGTTTGCATCCGTCATCAATATACGTAATTTTAATTTTTGGAAAATAAAATTTTACGTCTGCGGCGTGTTCGCATATGAATTCAGATGCGTCTGTATGTGCGATGATAGAACCAACATTGTGTTCAAATAAATAAGAAAAAAAATGTAGTTTCGATAATATGCATGCAGAGTTTCCTAAAAAGGTATTTTTATTCCCTGCATTCAACACTAGTTCATTTAGTTCAATTTTATTCAATGGAATATTGTTACTCAAATTAGAATTTGCATTTGCATGTTTATTTATTGCTTTTTTTGTATTTTCAATAGAGTTTTTGATAATGTATTTAAAATCTAAATATGCATTTTCCCATTTACTGTAAAAGATGGTATCAGAATTTATAAAATTATGAGAAAAAATTGAACACTTGTCAATATTTGTATAACAAATTTCAACTTCTTTTTGTGGGTTATTAAAAAACGGTAAAAAAATTCCATGAAATATTCGTCTTTTAAATGGAAGCACAACGTCGTAAGGAATATTTTTTTTATCATACAGCCCCCAACCACCGCAATTTTTCAAAAACTTATTTTTGTCAAAGTAGGAAAAAAATACATCACACTGAAAAATACTGGTGCCAATTGATCCAGAACTTTTATTGAATTTAATGGAAGGTCCGAATATTTTCATACCACAGACAACTTCATTTATGATTTTGGTTTCTATTTTGAATCCAAAGTTTTCAAGTTCTGGAGCAATAACTTGTGAAAAAATGGTTGCATGCTTTTCAAAAATAATAATATCATAGTCATCACCCCACGGCAAATTATTTCCACCACGAAGCAGACCCACAGAGTTTCCGGCAAATACCGCGTATTGAATTGCATTTTTATTATTTGCATTATATTCACGCTGGTGTCTGCTTAAAATATTGAAAAATAAAATGGCTTGGTCGTGAATGAACTCGTTATATGTAGTCAATCTTAGGTTGGTTACGCCGGTGCTAGCAAAGTAGTAATTATATTCTTTATTATCTTTATTATCAATAAATAATGAAGGCACTCTTTTTTTTATTGTATTCATATTATATTCTATTTTATGAATATTTATGTCAGAAATTGAAATCAATTTCTTTGGTGCGGCATTAATTCCATTATTTATTTCAAAATTGTATTTATTTTTATTTTTACCAAACAGATTCATTAATATTCAATATTGATTGATATTAATACATTAAATATAATTTATTTTTTTATTTTATACCTTTTTTTTATTTTTATTTGTTAGTATAGGGTATATAATCCTCATTGCTACTTTGCGAAGTATTTCCAATTCATCCAGTTGCGCCAGTATTTTCAATTTGTCCAGTTGCGCTAGATTCTCCCATGAATATATATGGTCAAATTGCGCCGGTTCCAGTTTTATATTCCTATTTCCTTTTATAAATACAAGTTCATATTCATTCCATATTTTGTTTCTATACATTGGATACACCACATCGTTCAAAAACTTAATATTATAGTCGTTTGGCTTTTTATTACGAAATGTAAAATCTACATTTTTATAGTATGTCATAAGACAACCTATATTCCAATTATTTTCAATTATTTTTTTAGACATCGAAACTTCTGTATGTACAGCTTCTTTAAATGTTTTTGAATAGTTATTTTTACTAAATATAGAGCAATCAATTAAATACTTTAATGTAGTTTTATCCATTGAAAAAATATATGATTGGACGTGTGGATTTCTATCTGCATTTATTGTGCTTCCAAATAATTTTACATTATCTTTTAAACCATTTATATATAAATCAGTCCACTTACCTTTATAATCGGATGGAAGAAATGGACCAATTACGGAAGAATTTACAAATATAAAATTATTGTATTTTTCATAGAAATTATCTGTTAATAAAGCATCACTCCATCCTCCAAAATCATAACCCACATTATCTCGAAATAATATTTTTACATTTTTATATAAAAAAAGTTTAACATTTGTAATATTTTTTAATGTATTATTATTTTTATCATTTTTATTATTTGATATTATAATAAAATCAATATTTTCATCATAAAAAATGCAGTTTTCAATAAAACTTTTTACTCTGTCATTATAAATGTGATATACATATAGAACAAGTATTTTTTTTTTTTCTTCATTATTAATTTCATTAATTGGGTAATTTACTTTAATCATTGGGCTCGGATTTACTTTGATAATTGGGCTCGGATTTACTTTAATCATTTGGTTCCGTTTTACTTTAATCATTTGGTTCCGTTTTACTTTAATCATTTGGTTCCGTTTTACTTTAACATTTGTATTTTTCATCATATTAAGGTTACTGTTGATGAGATAACCACCACCATCAGTATAATCAGTATAACTTTTTTTTGTTAAACTATTAATAAAATTATTTTTAATAGTTGTGTGATTTACTTTAATAATTGGGCGATTTACTTTAATAATTGGGCGATTTACTTTAATAATTGGGCTCGGATTTACTTTAATAATTGGGCTCGGATTTACTTTAATAATTGGGCTCGGATTTACTTTAACATTTGTATAATCATTGTTGTATATTTTTTCTGTTAAACTATTAATAAAGTTGACTGGCGTTGGGTTGAAATTTATAGAATTTTCAAACTTTTTTGATTTTTGTATTGCTTCAAATCTTGCTGTTCGATAAGCTTGAGATTTTGGTTTATCATATGAAAATAACATAATATAATTGTATTAATATAATATATTATTTTATTTTCGGTTTTTTCATTTTTTGTATATAATATGTAAAAAATTGATAATGTAACTTCATTTTGTAACCAACTAAATAACAACAATTTTATTTCCATTAATGGTAAAAATATGCACTGCAAGGTTCAATAAAAATACTCTAAATGAAAATTTACAATGGAAAGAAAGAAGAAATAAAAATAAATTAACACATTGTGTTTATGGTTCTCCGTCTGAACTCAAACTGTCAATAAAAAAAAATGAATGGGTAATTGTGTTGGAAATGCACAATGACATTAATAGAATTATTGGTTTGGGTTTAATTCGAAATTGTCCTTTGAAAAATAATAAAATATATAGTTGTGGAAATTATAACCGTTATACTTATGAAGGAATGATAAGGGTGGATTTGTCCAACATTCACAACAATAATGACAACGAAATTTCAGAGCCTTCTGATTTCACCGAAGAAGAGCGCATTGTTATAAGAATGCTTGAACTGTCACTATTTTACGGCCAAACTCATAGTAAAAGAGCCAAAGGAATTTGCGAACTACCAAGTCGTATAAGTTCTCTGTATGATTTCAAAGGTTGTTTAAAGAGTCTTTTGTTAAGGTGTAGGGGGCGACAAGAGCACCCCCCTACGACCCCCTCTTTATAAAAGGGAGAGGTGAAAGGAGAACCGTAGGTTCTCTTTGGAGAGGTGAAAGGAGAACCGTAGGTTCTCTTTGGAGAGGTGAAAGGAGAACCAAACCGTAGGTTCTCTTTGGAATGGTCCTAGGGGAACCGATGGGTTCCCCTAAGTTATAAGGTAGAATTCAATTAATAAAAACTTTATAATAAATAAAAGAAAAAAGTAATTAATAATTAATAAACAAAAAATAAATAATGATAAAGAGTTTTTTTAATAAAAATTTGCCTCGAGATAAAAAAATAGTATATAAAAATTGTGAACAAGCTATGAAAAAAAAAGTTCTTCTTCCTCTTCCTCCTCGCCCTCCTCCTCCGCATGAAAACAATATGAATTTTTTTTTTTATAAAAATGAAACCAACAAGGACAACGATGACAATGACGAGTTTTGCGGCGATTATTATTTATCAACTGTAGGAATGACAAATTGTAAAATGAATGAACATAATGAATTAAAACGTGACCAATCAATTATTTTTTTCAGAATTCTTGACAAACATAATGTGCCATATGCAATTTTTGCAGGAAGTTCGATTGGGCTTTTAAGAAATGGCAAAACAATTCCATGGTCAGATGATTATGATATTGTCATTTTAAATAATAACCTTAAATTACTATTTGACGTTTTTCCAATTTTACGAAAGAATGGATTTAAAATTATAAAAAATAAAAATAAATTTACAAATGAATATAATGATGGAGGATGTAGCATTATTTCTCAAGTTCACAAGTTTTTCACAAGTTCGAAGCAAGACCAGCAAGACCAACAAGACCAGCAAGACCAACAAGACCAACAAGACCAACAAGACCAACAAGACCAAGAATATAAACGTTCCTTGTTTGCGTGTGATATATTTTATTCACATTTTGATAAAAATGGCTTTTTAAGAAATAATGGACTGTGGGGGCTGTATCATGTGAAAAATCTGCATATGCGCGACGTGATGCCATTTCGAAGGCGCATATTTGATGGGATTCCATTGCCATTTTTTAATAATGTGAATTCAGAGGTTTATAAAACGTATGGGAACACAGACGAGGGAATCATAAAAACTCATTTTCAAACAGAATCATCTAAATACGCGTCATGGCGCACCGCATATGAAGAATTTGAAAATAGAAAATTAAAAGCAATGCAAAATACAAAATATAAAATATATAAAAATAAAAATCTTATAAATGATTCAAATCAAAGCAATAAAAGCAACGTTATGAAAATAATGGATGATAAATTCAGCAAGAATCAGATTGAAATTTTATCCGAAGTAGGACAAAAAGAAATAGGAAGAATTTATGTTTTCTCAGTTGATTTTATTATACAGCATGCGGCATGCATAAAATATTATTTTCCAAATGTTATAATCGAATATTTTTCATATGCCCGAGAAGTAGAAATAATTTTATATTTGAATTATGTGGATAAGCTTCACGTGTATAATTCGCTAATTCAACGATTTTACAATGACCCCGACATCATTTATTTGAATAAACCACAAATTGACATTATCAAAGTAATAACGTTTGGAACATTTGACATGTGGCACGCAGGTCATTCGAATTTATTGTCGAGGTGTTGCAAGTATTCGGAAAATATTTGCGCAGGCGTATCAAGCGACGAGTTCACATTTCAGAAAAAACAAATACGTCCGACAGATAGTTTGAAAATGCGTTTAGAAAATATAAAAAAGTGCAAGTTTGTAAAAAAAGTATTTGAAGAGACTTCAATGGAATTAAAGAATGATTACATTAAACTTTATAGCGCAAATATACTTGTAATGGGGGATGATTGGCAAGATAAATTTGACTGGGTAGATTGCTGTGTTATATACTTGCCGAGAACGCCAAACATTAGTTCTACTATGCTGAGAGAACAAATGAGTGTGAAGTTTAAATAAAATCAAAATCAAGGGTTTTTCATGGTTTTTCGAAGCAGTTTCTTCGCTTTTTTTGCAACATTGTAGTAATAAGATGCAGCATGTTTTTTTATCGTACTTTCGCGAGCACGGCGTGTCATTTCACGAGCACGAATGTAAGCAGCTTGAACACCACCAGGGCTGATGGTGCAAGTGCCTTTTTTACAAATAGGAAAAGTTTTTTTGCTTCCTAAAAAACAGTTTTTACCGCATTTCTTAAGCATAATAGTTCGTTCATGGGTATTTGGATTATTTTTTGACCAGTTTTTAATTTTACGAAGATATGCTTTACGTGTAGACATGTATAAGATTATATATATATAGGGTAATATAATCTTATTTTTTTTATGTTGTTATTATTTTTACAAAATAGAAATTAATGTTTTCAACTAAATATATATTTGAAAAATAATAAAGATAATGCTATAAATGGTCATAGTGGTTAGATAGTCTTGACACTTGTGAATTATGAGCGCTCTCTCGTTGTTAAAATTGGATGAAATGGATGAAAAGGAAAAACGGTGGTTTGAATTGGAAAGAAATAATGACCTTATAAAATCAATGTTGAGTTATGTAAATTTGGCAAATGAATTTCTAGAAAATAATAGATTGAATGAAATAAATAAAACTGAAGATGAATGTGATATTTTGGCGAAATGGTTTTCGACGCACTATCATTGTTTGTACGTTCCTCCTTTTCGCGAATCTCAAAAAAAAATGGCAAGCGGTAATCCTTATTTGCCGCTTGGGTGGGCGCTGCGCTTTACAGGCACATTCATGGCGCAACCCGAATATTATGACACCTTGATAAATTTGCACACCACTCACTTGCAAACTCGCATTCCAAGTTGGAGAGACGACCCGGTAATTGCAAAATTAATCATAGGAGAAGATGTTGGATTCAGCGATTAAACATTAAACATCAATCTGCGGTATTTGAGGAACAACTATAATCGCACCAATTGCAAGATACATTAAAAGTGTGGGTGCGTCGGACATTTCTCGTTTCGCTTTTAGCAATTTAGCGACGACATCACATGTCTCTGCGTCCGTTGTGTTGTCACAATAAGTATTTGAAATGTTGCTATTGGGATTTGTTGAATTTTCGTTGGATGCAAGTGCAAATGCAACAAATAAGAGTCCGAATATGAAAAGTTGCACTAGATTAGCCAGTTTCATTTTACAAATGTGTTGAATCTTTGAATCTTGATGTAAATTGTCATTTTAAATAATAATTATTCAATTTTAATTTTGTATAGAAATCAAATATATTGGTTATATATTAACGTAAAAAATTAATAAAAATTAGTAAATTAATAAAAATGAGTTTTAAACCGTACACACGCACGTGTCCCCCACATCCTCCCCCACCCCCCCTTCTCCCTCATCCCCCCCCCCCAACCACCTCCTACTGCCACCAGCCTTTTAAACCCATAAATGAAGATGATGATGAACTCGAAGATATATTAAATAGTGAAAACGGAGATGAAGGAAATGAAAGACCTGAAAATCCAATAGTAAAAACGTTAATGGGAGAAACGTCAATGGGAAAAATGTTGCGGTTGCGGAAAAGGAAAAGGGGAGAGTATCAGTGTAAACCATCTAAATGTCGAAAATTTTCGCCACCACCACCTCCGCCGCCTTCCGCTATTGCTATAGCAGCAGGAGCAGGTGGAAAAAGAAAAAAAAGTAAAAATAATAGAAAATATAAAAATAAAAATCGTAAACGCCGCCAAACAAAACGGATTAACAAACGAAATAAAAAAGTATGATAAAAAGTAAAAAACTTGTCTATGGCTGTCACGCGCAGTCCGCGATATGACATTTTATATATATAAACTATTTAGATGGATATATAAAATAATAATAAGACAACGCTCAGTGCGCGACCACAATAAAATGCAACTAAATCAGAATCAAGAAAATGTAGAAAAAATAGGAATATTTATGAACATGTTATATTTAATTGGAATTTTTGGAATATATGTCGGATTCGATAATGTCATCGGGCAAAAATACAAGGGAAAATACTATTTGATTCACGGAATAAATAATGCATTCATCGTTTATTTGACATGTAGCGATGTGGTAAGCACATTCACGGATTTCAAGAATGTTCTCACGGAAAATGTAAGTGTTTTGCCGTCAATTGTAACTGTTTCGCTCCACACATATCACGTGTTTTGTTATTACAAGTATTTTAAACCGGATGATTGGTTGCATCACATTTTGATGGGACTAGCACTATTGTTGGCACACCAGTTTGAAACGGGACGTTTGATAAATTATTCGCTGTTTTTTACGACGGGTCTTCCTGGAATGGTGGATTATTTTTTATTATTTTTGGTGAAGAATGATAAATTGGACTATCTCTCTGAAAAAAAGGTGAACAACTATATTAATTTGTGGATTCGTGCGCCAGGTTGCATTTCTCATTCAGTTCTCACGATTTTGGTATATAACTTGTACAAGGAGACGCTGTTGTCCGGATATTTTGAACAGTTTGGTTACATTTTAACGGCACTAATAACATACTGGAATGGGATTTATTTCATGAACAAGGTGGTGATAAGCTATAATAGTTATACTATTAATAAATAATTTTTAAAATAAATACCATATTTATTAATATATACGTAAATAATATATGAAAAAGACTCAACCCTTCGGATTAATTTTAGGAGTTCCTGCCAACGTAAACACGAAATTTGTGTATGGTTCTGGTGTTGGAGCTTTAACTACAGCGGTTAGACGCTATCAAAAAAGGCGCGCATCATTTACATGCTGTTCAAATGAAGTTACACCGCTGTCTCTCAAAAAATAAAAGTAAATGAATAAATAATTTATTATACATGTTAAATATATAATAAAAAAATATTAAATAATGTCGGGGTTGATTGATTTATCATCTCTTAAAAATATCAAAGCGGAACGGTTGATAAAACAAGTAAAAATGGGTTTACCGCAAATTGAAAGTGATGAAGCAATTTTACGGTTTTTACGCGACCAACAAACACAACAAGGAGTTATGACAATTTCACAATTTGTACAAGCATATGGATTACGTCATGCCGCCATGTCTAGACAACCTATTGCTTCTCCCATTAATAGTGGACGTAGAGAAGGGGGTGTTGCCATGCCTAGACCTCTCAATAATGATGATGATGATGTTGCATTGCAACGGGCAATGCAAGCGAGCATTATAAGTGCTCAACGTGGAGAAGGGGGTGTTGCCATGCCTAGACCTCTCAATAATGATGATGATGATGTTGCATTGCAACGGGCAATGCAAGCGAGCATTATAAGTGCTCAACGTAGAGACGGGGGTGTTGCCATGCCTAGACCTCTCAATAATCATGATGATGATAATGATGTTGCATTTCAACGGGCAATGCAAGCGAGCATTATAAGTGCTCAACGTGGAGAAGGGGGTGTTGCCATGCCTAGACCTAGTGCTCATCCCATCGATGATGGTATTCAACGGGCAATGCAAGAGAGCATTATAAGTGAATCAAATAGAAAAAAAGAAACAGTCCAACTTAAAAAACAATTAGAAGATGCATTAACCCTTAGCAGAATAGTTGCTCAAGGTGGCCTCCCAGAACTACCAAGAGCGTCTTTTCCGGCGGCGGCTGCTGCCTCTGTCCCTGGCCCTGTCGATCCACAAGCACCAGTATGCAGCCCTTTATGGTCCCAACTTTCACCAGAACAGCGTAATCCTTTTTACTTTAAAGGTAGTCAAGTTATAAATGTGACGCCTGTTGTTGAATTTCCAAATCCAAATCCTACCCCTAAGAATCCAGAACTAATAATAAGTGTCCCAAACGTAGAAATGCGAAAATTACTTGATTTTTTCTTTCCAGAAATGAAGAAAGGTCAAAATAATTTTGTGGATAAATGTCCACATGTGCCAAGTGTGACACCTTTAATAGATGATAAAGAATTAAAAGATCGAGAATTATTGCGGGATACTATAACATGGGGACTTTTTGATGAGCCAGTGATTCTTTATGACGGAACAACATGTTCAAAAATTACTGCAGATCAAGGCAAAGTTGCTCAGGGTGTGGGTGCAGAACAACAAAGGAATTTTGCCACTGCTCTTCAAAATTCAACTTTGCAAGCTTTTATCGACAGTTTAAAAATAACACATGAACAGAGAGAAACTTTTGGAGGCAAAAGTAAAAAAATGCAAAAAAATAAAAGAAAATCGCAAAGTAGAAGAAAATCGCAAAGTAGAAGAAAATCGCAAAATAGAAAAAGGTCACAAAGCAGAAGAAAATCGCAAAATAGAAAAAGGTCGCAAAGTAGAAGAAATAAATAAATGAAAATTATAAGTCTGGGTCAATAAGTTTTTTCTTGGCACATCCGCGGTGATGAGCAGAAAGCGCCTGCTGATTTTTGGCTTGGAATGTGTCGCAATACTGGCACGTGAATTTGCTGCTGGATGTGGCATACCGTGTATTCAGATGTTCTTCGAGGCTGGGCATCCGAACATCATCAATCATTTTAACGAGCTTTGTTTGAAAATCCTTTACATATTTAATCATGGCAAGCTTTTGATTCGCGAAAGCAATGTATTCTTGGTTAATGTTATCCAGCCGCTCTTTGCTGATAACATCAACATCAACTTCAGATTTATCATCAATTTGGTCAAGACGAGATTTCAGGTGGTCAATAATGCTGACAGCGACTTTGATTTTATCGGGGTCATTATTCGCTTTATGAACATAGACAAGGACATTTCCGTTGTGAATATTAATTTCAAAATCCTCCTTGTTTGCAATTCCATAGTTTTGGGCAAGAAAAAGCCCGCAACAATTTTGCGTTTCAACATCATGAAGGAATTTTTTGACTTCTTCTTGAACAACATTTTTGTCCCAGTTTTTATTTTCAACCAAAATACGCGGTTTATCTTTTCGACACAGCATAATGTCGCCGGTTTCTTTGGTGGTTCCAACGGAATCGATTTGCGCGCAAGGATAAAGAGAGTGAAGTGCCCCAAACAATATATTTTCGGATATTTTTCCTTTGGACGAACTATTTTCCATTTTTTTCAACATTTCAGAAACAGAAGAAGTGAGAGAAGAAGAAATTTGTTGATTTGAAGAAGAAAGTTCTTTGATGACTCCAAGATTGGCATCAGAAGACGCTTTAATCTCACGAATGCTGGTATCGAGGCGTTTTTCTGCAGCAGTATAAAGGGCCTGAGATGAAAGAAGAGAGGACGAAAGTTTAGAATCAAGGTTGTTCACAAATTCTTGGAGAGATTGTGGAGAAATGGAAGAATTAGATAAAAATTTATGAGTATCATCAACAATTGTTTTTTGCATATCTTTGATTGAAATACTTAATTGTTTTGAAAGTTGGTCATTTGATTTAGGTAGAATATCATTCAGAAGCAGATTTGTTTTATCCATAAGAATTCCATTTTGTTCGCGAATAAGCGGAGCAATTTTATCGGAAACATTGGTCGAGAGAATGAGTTTAACATCTTCAATGTATTCCCGCTTAAATTCAGAAAGTTTCAAAGCCAAGTGGGAATTATTATCGGTTTGAAGACGAGAAATATTATCAACTTGCGTTTGAAGTTGTTTGACATTCTCAAAGAGGCTCATAAACATGGTTGTATTTAACGAAGCGCTAACATTTTCAGTTAATTTTTCAACAAGGTCAATAAAAAGAAAAATAAATTCTTCAAAATTTAATCCAGGATGACGTTCTTTGAAAAATTTCCATATTTTTTCATTACTTGTAGAGAGACAAAATTCGGATGACATATTTAGAAGTGAAGGAAGGGAAGACTAAAGACTATGTATAATTATCATCATGCATCTAAGTTAATTCATTAAATTATATAAATTTTATAAGTTTAGGTTGTTGGTAAATATTTATATAAATTATGTTATTTATGTGTAAAAAATATAATAAAATAATTTTATATAATATTATATAATGCCTTATTTTAAAAATGATGATGTAAATATATTATTTGTACACATACCTAAAACTGGAGGAACTTCACTTGAAAAATATTTTTCTTCTAAGTTTGATATTCCATTGAATTGTAAGTCTTTGTATGAATGTTCATGGAAGAAAAAATATGCAAATTTTAATAAACGTGTGACACCTGATATAAACTCATCATTACAACATATAACATATAGTCAAATGGTTAAGTATAAAAAAGTATTTAATATTGATTTTGATAATATCAAAATAATCACAATTGTTAGAAATCCATATGAACGTCTTGTTAGTGATTTATTTTTTTTTGAAATAATTGATATTAATACTTCAAAAATGGAAGTATTTAATGAATTAACTAAATATTTATCAGACAGGTCAGGCCGTTATGATAATCATGATAAACCTCAATATATTTTTATAACAGATGATAATAAAAAACTTGAATCCAATATACATATATTAAAAACTGAAAATTTAACAACTGGTATGAAGGATTTAGGTTATACAGATTTTAATACACATGAGAATCAGAATAAAAATAAAATAAATTATTATGATTATTTAAATAATAAATCAATTGAAATAATTAATTCTTTTTATCATTTAGATTTTTTACTATTTAATTATGATAAGATAGTCGTTGGTCCAGTTGAGCCTGTTGGCCCAGTTGAGCCTGTTGGCCCAGTTAAGCCCGTTGGCCCAGTTAAGCCCGTTGGTCCAGTCAAGCCCGTTGGCCCAGTTAAGCCCGTTGGCCAAGTTAAGCCCGTTGGCCCAGTCAAGCCCGTTGGCCCAGTTAAGCCCGTTGGCCCAGTTAAGCCCGTTGGCCCAGTTAAGTCCGTTGGCCAAGTTAAGCCCGTTGGCCCAGTTAAGCCCGTTTGGTCCTGAAGCCACCAATACTATAAGTGATGGTATTAAAAAAAGTGTTGAATGGTTTATAGAAAACTATGAGCCACCTACCCCTACCCTTCTTCTCCAGAAGCCCGTTAGCAATGTAAGGGATTAATTCAAATGGACATGCTGTCCCTTTGAATAGATAAAATAAATAACAATAATAAATTTAATTGTATAATATATATGGTAATAAATATAAAGATGAAATCATGACAATTAAATTAGTATTTAAATTTTTACCAGCGAGGAGTGATGCAATCAATGATGCCATAGCAATCATTCCGCCATCAGCAAGAACTGCCTTATAAGATACTTCTTTGGCATAATCTTTAAATGTATCCAACATTCTGTTCATTCCTCTAGGAACGCTAGAAAAAAGTGCATAAAATAACATGTCATGTATAAATTGTACAACTAAAGCCAACGCTACAAATTTCAAGATGGAAAACTCGGTAAAAATATAATAATAAATGGCTCTAACAATAATAAGACCGATAAATATAATTAAAACGTCTGCAATAACGGCAGATAAATTATAATCTGCATACCATTTTATTAAAACAGATGATTGAATTATTTTCATATTGGATAATAAAATAACGAACAAGTCTGTAATTAAAACGCCATTAAACAATGGTAAATAATCACTTGTATTATTAAAATTTGCAATATTTTTAAACATGTTGTTATAACATATAATAATATTTATTTATTTATTTTCTATTATATAATTATGATTATTCTCTCTTCTCTCTTATAACTTGTAAAAAACTAGAAATATAACTATCTTTTTTATAATTTGTAAAAAATGTTTCATCAAACGAACTTATGTTTATTTTATGAAAGTTTGTAAAGTTTTTTTTAGAGAGAAGGAATTAAATGAAAAGAAAAAGAAAAAGAAAATAAATGAAAAAGAAAATTAATGAAAAAGAAAATTAATGAAAAAGAAAATAAATGAAAAAGAAAATAAATGAAAAAGAAAATAAATGAAAAAGAAAATTATTATTTATTTTATATTTTATTATTAATGATTATGATTATTCTCTCTTCTCTCTAAAAATAGAAACATAAACTATCTTTTTACAAGAATGTTTCATCAAACGAACTTATGTTTATTTTATGAAAGTTTGTAAAGTTTTTTTTGGAGAGAAGAAAATAAATAGAAAATAAATGAAAGCACAATTGATAACAATTCTTTAAAAAGAATAACAGCATCCGCTCTTGGCAATCCGCCTGCGCGCATGCGAACTTAAAACAAAAAGCTGACAAAAAATTGATTTAAGTTTTTAAGAAATTCAAAAAGCTGACAAAAAATTGATTTAAGTTTTTAAGAAATTCAAAAAGTTA